>PJUL01000160.1_pt1 | contig 58349 bp, 54 predicted proteins | sample 1512221 | NCBI WGS metagenome assembly PJUL01 (sample SAMN08177667, study PRJNA422409) | Feces metagenome, whole genome shotgun sequencing project.
CGTTTATCGGTCTTGCGCTGGATAGCAGGCAGCGAAAGGCCCCAGCCGAGGCCAAACTCGGAGTTGCCGCCACCGCTGTTGTAGCTGATGCTTAAGGCAGGGGTGAAGCCCCCCCGGCCCGGGCTAAGGGGCAGGGGGAGTTCAACCGAGGCGGTACCGTTGACCGCGTTTACAGAGAATTTTTCATCGATCCCCTTAAGGGCGCCTCCCCCTTTGGGGAGGGCCAGCGTGGGGGCCGCGCTTTTATAATAAGGGCTTTTATCTTCTTCCCTGGGGGGCTGGACGCTGTACTGTTCCAATGGATACTTAGCGCCTTGACCGCCACCTTCAGGGGATTGGGATTGGTTGTTCATAATCATGCGAGTTTTATAAGATTGTACAAAAAATGTTTGTTACAAAAGTATAAGAGCCATACGCCAATAGGTGGCGTATGGCTATTATACTATATTCATTTAAGGCTTATAATTATCCACAAAAATGAATAGAAAAATAAACCCTATAACTTTACAAAAAAGGCTTCCAGAAAATACCCAACACAGTAAGAGAGAGTTACTAAAAAGGAAATAATTATACGAATAGCGCCTGCTTAGCCCTGTTCTATAAGATAATGCAAGACAATAAAAAAGGCTGTCCTTTTATTCAGGACAGCCTTTTTATACAAAAAATTTGACAACTAATAATTATAGGTACCGAACTCTCCTTCTATGATCAGTTCATTTTTACCCGTAGCCGCTTCAACACGGCCGCTGATCTGCGCGTCAATATTGAAGGTAGCCGCGATATTGACCAACTCCTCTGCAGTAGCCTGATCGGTAAAGATCTCGAGGCGCATACCCATATTAAATACCTGGTACATTTCTCTCCAATCGGTACCGGCAGCTTTCTGGATCATCCTGAAGATCGGCGGTGCGCTGATCAGGTTATTCTTTACGATCCTTAAGCCTTGCGGCATGTAGTGCATACATTTAGTTTGCCCGCCACCGCTGCAATGGATGATCCCATTTATTTTATCAAAATGTTTATCCAGTATCTTCAATAATAAAGGGGCGTAAGTTCTCGTAGGAGAAAGGATCATTTTCCCGGCATCCAGCGGAGTTTCCGTAGCATCCGTCATATGGTAAGCACCGTTGTACACTACTTCTTTCGGCAAGTTAGGATCAACGCTTTCCGGGTATTTTGCCGCATAATCATGATGTAATAATTCATGTCTTGCGCTGGTCAGCCCGTTAGAGCCGATACCGCTATTATAAGCGTCTTCATAAACCGCCTGCCCGAAGGAAGCGAAAGATACGATCACATTACCGGGAACAATATTATCGGTAGTAATGATTTTCTTACGTGGCATCCTGCAGGCCATAGTACCGTCAACGATAATAGTCCGTACCACATCGCCTACATCAGCCGTTTCTCCACCCATAAAATGAACGTCGATACCATATTCCTTCATCGTATCAAAGAAGGACTGGGAACCATTGATCACCGCTGCGATCACCTCTCCCGGTATCAGGTGTTTATTCCTCCCGATCGTGCTGGAATAAGTAAAAGGCCCTACCGCTCCTACGCACAGCATATCGTCAATATTCATTACGATAGAGTCTATAGCGATACCTTTCCAAACGCTCAGGTCTCCTGTTTCTTTCCAGTACATATAGGCCAGGATAGATTTGGTACCTGCCCCATCCGCATGCATGATGTTACAGAATTCCGGGTCATTGCCCCAGTAATCAGGATATATTTTACAAAAAGCTTTCGGGAATAAACCTTTATCCAGGTCTGCTACTGCTTTATGTACTTCTTCTTTCTGAGCGGAAACGCCTCTTAAGGCATAACGATCTTGTGGATTCATAAATTGGAATAGAATTGCTGTGCAAAGTTAATTCATTTTATTGAGCTTAGGTAGCCGAAGCCGGAACAGTATTCCCCAAACCCGGCAAAACTTATAATTGACATTATTTTAAGATGTTAGTGTCATGTTGTATTTTTGCGCTCTGTATGTACGGACTCATCAAGTATTTTCTATTTAAAAAAGACCCGGAAAAAGTTCATTACTGGGCAATGCGTATGCTACGCAGAGGTTTGAGCATTGGCTTCGCCAGAAATTTCCTGAAAAAAGAATGCGCCAGCCCTGAACACCTGGAGCGGGAGCTCTGGGGGATCAAATTTAAAAACCCGGTAGGACTTGCTGCCGGTTTTGATAAGGACGCCAAATTTGTAGATGATCTAGCTCCATTAGGTTTTGGATTTATAGAGATCGGCACCGTAACACCATTAGCACAAGCCGGTAATGAAAAACCGCGTTTGTTCCGGTTGCCGCTGGACCAGGCCCTGATCAACCGGATGGGCTTCAACAATGACGGGGTTGCCGCAGCCGCAGAAAGATTAAGAAAAAGAAAGTCGGACGTGGTAATCGGTGGCAATATCGGTAAAAACAAAGTTACGCCGAATGAGCAGGCCGACGAGGATTATGTAAAATGTTTCCGCGCTTTGTATGACGTAGTCGACTACTTTACGGTAAACGTAAGCAGTCCAAACACCCCGAACTTAAGGGAATTGCAGGAAAAAGAACCCCTGGAAAAACTGTTGAATAAGCTGCAAATTATCAATAGCGAACTTGGCAAGTCGAAACCTATCCTGTTGAAAATAGCGCCGGACCTGACCCTGGAACAACTGGACGACATTATCGACATTGTCAACAATACTAAAATACAGGGTATTGTAGCGACGAACACAACTATAGAACGCAGTGGCTTATTAACGGACCCGGAAAAAGTAGCAGCTATAGGCGCAGGAGGCCTGAGTGGCTTACCGGTAAAAGATAAAGCGACAGATGTGATCCGCTACATTCATCAAAAAAGCCAGGGCAAAATCCCGATAATGGCCGTAGGCGGTATCTTCACGGCTGCCGATGCCCAGGAGAAGCTGGATGCGGGCGCCAGCCTGGTACAGGTCTACACCGGGTTCATTTATGAAGGCCCGCTTATTGTAAAAAATATTTGTTCAAACCTTAAATACAACAATTAACATAATTATGAGTCGTAAATTAGTTACACTTGACGATTTCACTATTGACCAGACCCGCCAGTTTCCTAAAGCTACCGGGCAATTATCTTCTCTTTTAAGAGATATAGGTTTAGCCTGTAAAATCATCAATAAGCAGGTGAATAAAGCGGGATTGGTAGATATTATCGGCCAGTTCGGTGCCACCAATATTCAAGGAGAAGAACAAATGAAGCTGGATGTGTATGCAGATGAAACCCTGATCAATGTACTGAAGCGCAGTGAAGACTGTGCCGGTATTGCTTCTGAAGAAAACGATGATTTCGTGGCCTTTGATGATGAATATTCTGTCAACTCAAAATATGTAGTACTTTTCGATCCTTTAGACGGTTCTTCCAATATTGATGTGAATGCCCCCATTGGCACTATCTTTGCTATTTACAAACGGGTTACACCTGTAGGGCAACCGGTAACGGCAGAGGACTTTTTACAGGAAGGTTCCCGCTTAATGGCTGCCGGCTACGTAATTTACGGAAGCTCAACCATGATGGTTTATGCTACACGTCTTGGCGTGAATGGCTTTACACTGGAGCCCTCTATCGGGGAATTCTGTTTATCCCACCCGAATATGCAGGTAAAAGAAAATGGTAAGATCTATTCTTTAAACCAGGGTAATACCTGCAAGTTTGAAGCGGCTACCACGCAGTTTTTAGACTATTGCATGGAAGATAATAAAGATGAAGGCCGGCCTTATTCTCATCGCTATATAGGCTCTATGGTTGCCGACCTGCACCGTACGCTGATCAAAGGTGGCATCTTCCTGTATCCTGCAGATAAGAAAAATGCGAATGGAAAATTGCGTTTGTTGTATGAATGTAACCCGATGGCCTTTATTATTGAGGCAGCGGGCGGTATGGCTTCCACAGGAAAAGAGCGCGTACTGGACGTTAAGCCTACAGAATTGCACCAGCGGGTGCCTATTTATATTGGTTCTAAAAACATGGTACAAAAAGCGCTTTCTTACATCTGATACAGATAAATTGTAAAAAAGCCGCCTGTAAGTTTTTACAGGCGGCTTTTTTATATGCTAAGTTTTCTTGATCTCCGCATAAATTTTAAAGCAAGCAGTTACAGACATAAAAAGAGACCGGTAAATGATACCGGTCTCTTTAATTATTTAGCTTCAGTAATTACTCAGCTACAACGTCGAAAGTCAGTTCAACCTGGTGGTCTTTACCGAAATCGATATTTGCTTTATAAGATCCTGGCTCTTTAATTTCATCGATAATTGAGATACGACGACGGTCGATATCGAATTGTCTTTGCTCACGGATTGCACGAGCTAATTGGATAGAAGTTACAGAACCAAAAATTTTACCGTTTTCACCAACTTTAGCAGTCAGTTTAACCGTAGTTTCCAAAGCAGCTTTTACAGCAGCGATGTTTTCTAACAATTTAGCTTCTTTTTTAGCCAATTGTTTCTGGCGCTCTTCCTGGATTTTCATATTAGAAGCAGAAGCTTCAATAGCGTATTTCTGAGGAATTAAAAAGTTGCGCGCATATCCTGGGCGTACGTCTACTACTTCGTGTGCTCCGCCCAAATTATCTACTTCTTTTATTAAGATTACTTTCATTGCTTAAATTTTTTTGAGATTACTTCAATAAATCAGTAACGTAAGGCAAAATAGCCATTTGGCGGGCTTTTTTAATAGCGTGACCCAGTTTACGTTGGTATTTCAGGGAAGTACCGGTAATACGACGTGGTAAGATTTTACCTTGCTCGTTTAAGAACTTTTTCAAAAACTCAGGATCTTTATAATCGATATATTTGATTCCTAATTTTTCGAAACGACTGTATTTTTTTTGACGGTTCTCGATACGAGTACTGCTCAAGTATTTAATATCGTTATTTCTAGCCATTTTGATTAAAATTGTGGTTTGAATTAATGTGGTTTACGAATGCTGTAGCTTACTTATTACGTTTACGCGTATTGTATTCTACTGCGAATTTGTCCAGTTTAGTTAACAAGAAACGCATAACGTTCTCATCACGGTTTAACTGGATCTCAACTTTACTGTTAACGTCAGTTGGCGCTTTGTACTCGATTACAGTGTACAAACCAGTTGTTTTCTTTTCGATCGGGTAAGCTAATGAACGCAATCCCCAAGGGTTTTCGTGAACCAATTCACCACCATTTTCAGTAATGATAGAAGTGAACTTCTTTTGAGCAGCTTTAAAATCTTCCTCAGACAAGATCGGAGTAAAGATCACCATCAACTCATAGTTCTGGATGTTTGTTGCCATAAAATAGTTTTAAAATAAAAAATTAACCCGATTATGCATAAGGGCGGCAATTTTGGTCAGATTCAACAGGTGCTGAATAAGGCCCTTATTTTTTCGGACTGCAAAGGTATTTAATTAATCTTAAACTGACAAATTATTTTGATAAGATAAGTCCACATCAAACCTGCCGCTTATTTGATCCAAAGCCAACCACTAAACTAGCTGCCCACTTTGTAGCGTAAAGGCACTTTAATGGTCTTATTGAAATCCACTTCACCGTGATTCCAGTAAGGCATTTTAGCCAATTCATCAGTAATGGCCTGCTTTAAAGATTCGTTCCCGGTACCACTGATCTCTTGTACCGTAGTCTTGCCATTCTCCTCGATCCACAAGGAAACCACAACCTCTACGTTTTCTTTCACCTGCTGTTTCCGGAAAAATTCTTTTCCCAGGTGTGCCTTAGTCCAGGTTTTGAACGCTTCGTATTTTACCACCGGAGATGCGACTTCAGCTTCCGCGGTAACCATTGTAGCCGCCTCCTCTGCAGCGGCTTCCGCAGCCATTGCCGCTACTGCTTCTTCGCTCACTTCTGCATCCCCAGCAGGTTCCGCTGTAGCCGCTGCTCCTTCATAATCCTCTTCATTGCTTTCTTCTTCGTAATCCTCTATCAGGGTCAGGGTCAGCTTATCGCCCTCCAGCGTAAATTTATAGGCGCCTTCAAAACTAACCGGTTTAGTACAGTTCTGGCCGGCATAGCCATCTCTTGATTCTAGAATCAGCACGTTTGCCGGGTTGATTTTATAAGCACCGCTATATCCTTCACAGCTATTGCCCGAATGAAAAACGGAGCCTTGTTCAAAATAAAGCCCGCTAAAGGGCGCGTCTTTTTTCGTAAAATCAACCAGTTTGATCTTTTTCAGGCTGATTACCTCGTCGTCGTTTGAAGAGGTTACCTGCCAGGTCGTTTTAGCAAAAGGATTTTGTTGCGCGGCAGCATTGATCGTTAGTGCAGAGCACAGGGCTATAAATAAATATCTCATTGGTTTAATTTAGAAATGGAGGGTAAAGGTACTATATTTGTGTATACCCGGTACAGGAGCGCTATTCATTAAAATCAGGCCTTCGTTCCCTGCTCCATACCATACTGTAATACCAGACGAGGCAACCTATTCCTATTAGTGGGAAAACAATAATTCCATTGAGACATTTTATCCCCTTTTCCATCATACCCTCTATAGAGGTAGTAAAGCTCAAACAGGTGAGCCACAGTGTTAATCCGGTAAATAAAAAGGAAACCATCCCATTAAGTAAAGCACTTCTCCTTTTTAATCTCGACTTTATCAGCAGGATTGCAAGTGCCCAAGGAATAGCGACATACAATAAAGGTAAGCAAAGGCTTTTCATACAACAGGCGACTTTAATCTTTTGTCCAAAGCATACGTAAAGGTTTAAGCGGGTACCGGGAGTGCATCAATAAGATAAAGACTGCCGCGGCAATAATACCCAACACCTGCGTAAGCGGGCTAAAGTTTATTGCCTTCAAGCGAAAAACAGCATCTGTCTGAAAGACCGCACTATTATAACTTACAAATAATGCCGCAAAAAGATTATTGGCAAAATGTACTCCCATGGCAAACTCTAAAGAATCGCTTAATAAACTGACCAGGCCTAAAGCAAGACCAATAACCACATAATCGATCAATATCGAATAGCCCAAAGCACCCACTTCAGGGTTAGCAATATGCATCAAACCGAAGCTCAAACTCGTAATCAACAAAGGAAAAATACGGTAAGGTATATAACGGCCCAACCACTGCATACCATACCCCCTGAAAAGAAGCTCTTCGAAGCTGGTCTGTATCAATAAAACCGGGACAGACAACAGCAATAAGCCCATAAATTTAGGGAGATTAAATTGCAGCACATAATTAGCCGGGTTACCCACATAATAGATCACTTCCAGGACAAGCAAGATAAGCATCCAAACACCAAAAGCATACAGGAACTTTGCATAATTGATCTTTCTGAAAGGAGTAATTATAGTAAGGAACGGGCGCTTATGTACTCCCCGGACATAACTATATAAGATAAAAAAACTACAGACAAAAGGCAGCATCATTAGCAGAAAATTCCAGTTCCGGGACAACCCATTATCCGGAATACTGCCCTCACTAAGCGCTTCCAAATCCCCCGCAGAAAGGATGAGATAAGGAATAGTACCTATTATTTGCCCCAGGACCAGGGAACAAAATATACCTAGTAAATAGCGCCAGCCTTCATTCCGGCCAATGCGGTTCCCTTCTTTTATAAAATGGCTTTCTAAATCCTGCTGTATATTTTTCATAGCCGATGTAATGAACAAATCACATTTAATAGAACTTTATTATTGCGATACGATACTAATCTTCATCCGAAATCTGCGACTTCTTTTTCCTTTGTTGCGGCTTTTTAGGCTCCACAACAATCCACTCTTCCAAAGTCACCGTAAACGGCATATGCCCGATCCGGATCTTCGCTTTCTTGCCATCCACCTCTACCAGGCGGCCAATCTGGTGATTGTCTTTATTCCGCATCAGGTCGCCGATCTCCGGTTGCTTACCCAGTATCTTGTAGTTTTTATCGGCTTTAGTCGCTGCTGCCTGGTTTTGCTGGATATGTTTTTTCTTAAACAATACTTTCTCCGCATTAGCGATCACCTCACCCTTATTCTCGGTACGCTTCCAGTCAAATACGATCTGTTTAAACTTACGCTCCATCTCCCGCAGGTAATCCAGCTCTTCTTTCTTGATCTTATTCTGCAGCTTTAAAGTTTCCTGCTGTTGCTTCAGCTTCTCTTTATCGATCAGGTCTTCATACTTGGTTTTCAGCTTCTCATTCTCCCGGATCAACTGGTCCAGGTGCTGCTCTTTACTCACCATACGTACCGATTGCTGCTCGGTCTGGTGCAACATTTTATCCAGTTTAAAATGCCCTTTATCGGTAATCTGCTTCGCCCGCTCGATCACATGTTTAGGTAAGCCGCTGCGCTGTGCGATAGAGAAAGTGTAAGAGCTCCCGGGCTTACCCAATACCAATTGATACAGTGGCAACAGGTTTTCTTCATCAAAAGCCATCGCCCCGTTAAAGATGCCCGGGATTTTACCCGCCATCACTTTCAGGTTCAGGTAGTGGGTAGTAATGATACCCATAGCATTTTTGTTCGCCAGCTGCTCCACGATCGCTTCCGCGAAAGAACCGCCCAAGTTAGGATCGGAACCGCTACCCAGCTCATCCACGAAAAACAAGGTTTTGCCATTCGCATGGTCCAGGAAGTATTTCATGTCCTTCAGGTGCGCACTATAAGTACTGAGCTCGTTCTCTATACTTTGCGTATCACCGATATGGATCATGATCTGCTTGAAGATACCGATCTCGGAAGTATCATCTGCCGGGATCAGCAAACCGGCCTGCACCATGGTTTGCAACAGGCCAATGGTCTTCATCGAAACAGTCTTACCACCGGCATTCGGGCCGCTGACCATCAGAATCCTGTTATCTTTATTGATGGATATGGTCAGAGGAAAGGTAGGTTTACCCTGGGCCTTATTATGCAGGAGCAACAAAGGGTGGTAAGCTTTAATCAGGTGTGTGCCTGGATGCGGGCTGATGCTCGGCATACTGGCGTCCATATCTCTTGCCAGCAAAGCCTTGGCACGGATGTAATCATAGATACCGATCATTTTGAAATAGGCTTCAAAATCTTCGTGGAAGATACTTAAGGAAGCGGTCAGCTCTTTAAGGATACGGTATACCTCTCTACCCTCTTCCCTTTCCAGGGAGGATAATTCATTGTTCAGCTCAATCGTCTCTTCCGGTTCAATAAAAACCGTTTTCCCCGATTCACTTTCCCCGTGCATAATCCCCTTCACAATCCGCTTCTGTTCCGCGACCACGGCAACGGTACGTCTACCGTTCATAAAGCTTTCCGAAATATCGGCCAGGTAGCCTTGCTTTCCTAATTTGCGTACGATGCTTTCAAAAACTTTTCGCAACTGCTGCCGCTTCTTCTCAATATCATGGCGGATCTTCATCAGCTCCTGTGAAGCGCTGTCGCGTACGATACCGGCCTCATCCACCGTTTCATTGATGATCTTCAGGATCTCTTTCTGGTAGATAACCGGTATTGCAATCGCTTCCAGCCTGAGGTAAAGCCCGTTCTGCCTTTTCAGCCAAAGCAGTATATCGCGTACGGTCAACGTAAGCCTGCTCAGGTCGACAAAATCATCGCCTTTAAGTACTGCGCCTTCAATACGCAATAGTTTTAAAGCGGAAGTAATATCTTTTGTAAAATCATTCGGGAAAACATCAGAACCTCCCAGTGTTTGCTTGTATTCATTCACCTGTTCTAATGCCTCTTCCAGGAATTCTTTCTTGGTGTGGAATTTTATATTATTGGCTGCTTTTTGTGCAAACAAAGTTCTGCACTTAGCCAGGAGCAATGCTCTTACTTTCTCAAATTCCAATCGTTCTAGTGCCTGCTCCGGATAAAACTGTAACATTTTTCTAATTTCTAAATTATTCAACAATCAGATGCCGCCGGCAGTCTGCCGGCAAGACATAAAAATGAAACCTTAATACGAATTACAGGAAATAGGTAACCCATAAAGATTTCAAAGTGCTTTAAAGCCCGCTTCCCGCATCGGTTTTGGGAGTAACATGATCGAACGGTTTACCTTCAATACTCGTTTGCGTAGGGTAAGGAAAGCCGGTACCATATTGATACATCACTTCATAGATCTCAAAATTCAATTCTTCTTTTACTGACTCGAAAGAAGCCCCTGTACCCAGCTTCACAAAATAAGCGACGTTGATCGCGATGGCGGAATCTGCAAAGCTATCCACGTTTACGGTAGGCTTACCCACCGTATTCTCATGTCCTTCGATCCGCTTAGCAATCTCCGCGACTATGGTTTTCAATTGGTGAACAGACAGTCCGTATTCTGCACCGATCACCATCTTTACTCTTTTCGCACCCCGCTCAGAATAGTTTTCCAGGCTGTTGCTGATCAGGTTGCGGTTGGGCATAGACACCAGGGTTTTGTCCGGTGTACGGATGAGCGTACTTCTGAACCCTACATTTTCTACATTACCCTCTGTACCGCTTATTTTGATGTAATCACCGATCACAAATGGTTTGTCCAGCAAGATCATAAAAGAAGATAAAAGATTCTCCAGGCTGTCTTTCAGCGCAAAGGCAATAGCGATACCACCTACCCCCAGGCCAGCGATTAACGCGGCCACATTTACTTTAAACACCACCCCCAGGATCACGAAAATGGTCCCGGCCCAAACCAGTACTTTTAACACATCCCGCAGTAAGGGCAACAGTTGCTGGCGCTCTTTATCGCCCTTTTCCCTGGCCTTATCGGTAAGTGTTTTAAAAACATAGTTCAGGGTTTTTACCAACATATTGGTAAACGTGAAGATCTGGACAAAAAAGAAAATGCGCTCGATCAGGTCCATTAAGGTAAATTGTTTACCTGCCGCCAGGGGCTTTGATCCATTGGTAAGCGCACTGTCTATACTCTTCACGCGGTTGCTGAAGAGATTAATATCATCCAGTAAAGTGGCCAGCTGCATGACCGCGATATAAGCAAAAATGGTAAAAATAAAATTGCTTAACGGCTTTCTTATATGCGCGGCGAAACTGTCGGAATGGTCTGCATCCCTGGCCGAGGCGAAAATCTTAAACACATATTTACTTAAGAATTTCGAAATAAGCCCTTTAAACAAGAAGCCTACTGCCAGGATTACGGCAAACCTGACATAAAATATGATTGCTAAACCGAATATTTTCTCATTCAAAAATTCCATAGCTACTATTTTAATTCAAACTCAATATCTTTCAATAAGATCAATTTCCCCTGGTACCTAACCCGGATACCGGTAAATAATATTTTAGTATTATCTTTTTGCCGGAGTATAGCCTGTACCGTTTCCTTACCTAATTCATCGGACTCCAGGAGTTGCTCATAGGCCAGCACATCGCCTGTAATCAGCACAAGGCGAAACGAAACAATCTCGGCATTAGCCAGCACCTTACTATCATCCGACAGCAGAATGATCTTCTTATTTTTAAACGCGGTTCTCCGGTTCAATGTTCCCGATACCTTTCCGGCAAAGCTTGCCTCAAAACGCGGGCCTTCAGGCTTTTTCTCTTTCCCCGACTTAACATGGTATGGTCCTGTTGCCTCCGCCCGGGCCGCCTGGCTTGTTCCGTCCACTTTCAGGGGACGTACACCAAGGTCGATAACGGCCCCGTTTTGCACTTTACTGACAGAAATATTGGCTACGCCTAACCTTTGGGGGATAAGCATATACCGACAGGCTCCTACTTTCTTTATTTTACCGTTATCGGTCCGGACCTGGATCTGCCCGCAATCCCAGTTGTCCACACTTACACTGATAATATTTTCGGCAAAACCGCGCACCGTAAGCGGGCTAACGCTAAAAGACTGTGCCCGCGACTGCATGGATAAAAGCAGCAGGGAACACAGTCCTTTAAAAAAAATATGGTTCAACCAACCCTTCATGATCAATTATACCGAAACATTGAAGTCTCTTAAGGCGTCATTCAAGGAGGTTTTCAAATCAGTACTGGCTTTACGCTGACCAATGATCAGGGCACAGCTTACCTGGTAGTCGCCTGCAGGGAAAGACTTGGTATAAGATCCCGGGATCACTACACTCCTTGCCGGTACCCGGCCTTTGTATTCTACGGGCTCAGCACCGCTTACATCTATAATTTTAGTGCTTTGTGTCAATACCACGTTGGCACCTAATACAGCTTCTTTTTCAATATGCACCCCTTCCACTACGATGCAACGGGAACCGATAAAGCAGCCGTCTTCAATAATGACCGGCGCGGCCTGTAAGGGCTCTAGTACACCACCAATGCCCACACCGCCGGAAAGGTGTACATCTTTCCCGATCTGCGCACAACTGCCTACCGTAGCCCAGGTATCCACCATGGTACCTTCTCCTACATAAGCACCTATATTCACATAGCTGGGCATCAATACAACATTTGGCGCGATATAAGCCCCATAACGGGCTACGGCATGGGGTACCGCGCGCACGCCTAGAGCTTCGTAACCTTTTTTAAGGTCCATTTTATCATAAAACTCAAAGGGTTCCACGTTCCAGGTTTTCATTTTCTGGATACCGAAATACATCAGGATGGCCTGTTTTACCCACTCGTTTACCTGCCAGCCGCCGGCAACCGGCTCTGCTACCCTTAATTGTCCTTTATCAACGGCTTCGATCACTGATCTTACTGCCTGTTCGTATTTTTCTTCTTTCAATAAAGTCCTGTCGGCAAATGCTGCCTGTATTAATTCCTGCATGGTTACGCTTTTCTGATTTATATTATTTTGTTTATTGTTCTAAAATTTGATTGCCCTGTTCTTTATACTGTATATTCAACTCCTCGATATATTGCAAGATCTCCTTTCTTCCGGATTTCTTTACAGTTGAGGTCACGAAATGCTTCGGTATATATTCCCAACTCTCTTTCATCTTGTTCAGGAAAGTTTTTACATTCTTCGCGGTTTCCGATTGCGAGTTTTTATCGGCTTTGGTAAATACCAGGTTAAACGGCACACCGATTTCCCCTAAGCCCTCCAGGAACTCGATATCATTGGCCTGTGGCGACAAGCGGCTATCGATCAATACGAAAATGGTCACTAAGTTTTCCCGTTTTTCAAAATAGTCGTTCATTACTTTCAGCCATTGCTCCCTTTGTGATTTAGACCGCTTCGCATAACCATAGCCGGGTAGATCGACCAGGTACCAGCCCCCTTCATCTTTGCTGTTGCCATTGATGAGGAAGTGATTGATCAGGATGGTTTTCCCGGGTGTGGCAGACACTTTGGCCAAAGCGTTTTGCTCGGTCAATAAATTAATCAGGGAGGATTTACCAACATTGGAACGCCCGATAAATGCATACTCCGGGCGGTCGGGCGCCGGGCATTTGGAAATACTGGGACTGCTGATTAAATATTTTGCGTTTTTCAAATTGCTTAATTTATCGCTCTTTCGTTAATTGGTTTCTCTTTAATGGATTGGCGGTTCTCTCCGCAAAACCAGCCCTGTTTTTCAAAATATTGATGGCTTCAAATACGGCTTCCCGCAAGCTGTCCGGGTTAGCGACACCTTTACCGGCTATATCAAAGGCCGTACCATGATCAGGTGAAGTGCGCACTACCGGTAAGCCTATCGTATAGTTGACCCCATCGGTTGCCGATAAAGATTTAAACGGAATTAAACCCTGGTCGTGGTACATGGCAACGACTACATCGAATTTGCTTTGCATGTTATGCGCGAAAAATCCATCGGCACTATAAGGGCCAAATACCTGATAGCCCTTCTGTTGCAATATGTCCATAGCCGGCTTAATCACCGTTTCTTCTTCTTTCCCGATAAGACCGTTATCGCCGGCATGCGGGTTCAGGCCCAGAATGGCGATTTTCGGTTTATCAATACCAAAATCCTTTTGCAGGGATTCTTTGATCATCATGACCCGGCTAATCATCAGGTCCTGGCTAATATGCTTGCTGACTTCACTGATCGGTAAATGCTCCGTGATGAGTGCTACCCTGAAATCACCGGCATATAGCATCATAACTACGTCTTTAGCATTGAACTCCGCCTTCAGGTACGGGGTATGTCCCGTAAACTGGAAGTCGTGGCTCTGGGTATTCTTTTTGTGAATTGGTGCTGTGACTATAGCATCTATCCCACCTTCTTTCAGGCTCAAAGTAGCTACCTGCAAAGATCTTACGGCATATTTACCGGCGGTTTCGGTCAATTCACCAGGCGTGATCTGCACGTCTTCCTCCCAGCAACTAAAAATATTGACCTGCTTGGGATTCAGCTGGTCCAGGCTTTTGACAGAAGTAAAATTAACCTGGTAATCCGGCAAGGTTTTACGATAAAAGTTAAGCACTTTATTAGAACCGAAAATAACCGGCGTACACAAGTCCAACATCCGGGTATCGGAAAATACCTTTATAATTGTTTCTAAGCCAACTCCGTTCAAATCACCAACAGTTATCCCTATCTTAGGTTTTTCCATATCATTATATTTTACGGACCTTTTTTGTCCGCCTTCAAATTAAAATAATCCGCAAGTTAAGAAATGATTTGCAAAATGCTGCTTTAGTACCCGAACAAGCTGTACCATTAAACCTGAAGAGGGAACACCGGGTTTAATGGTACAGCAGCGCAAATTAATCTTTATCCAGGCATGGATCACTCTTTTAAGCCTTGCAGGCAAGAGTAATACCTAAATGAAAAATGAATTACATATAAATTTTAAGATTGCGGTATTTTTCGCCCAGCCGGTTTAGAAAATCAACTCCTATCACATAATTGCGGGCCATTTTATCTCCGGATTGTGTAAACATCTCCTGGGCGGTAATTACCGGGGACAGCAGCATATTATAAAAGTTGAGGATAACAAAGCCGGAATCAGTCTGTAAAGAAAGTTTATAACTTTTTAGCAATTCACCGGCACCAATACCCTTTGCCTGGGCGGCCTGTATTTTTGTTAAAGGGACCTCTTCCAGCGACGATGCTTCCAGGCGGGTTCGGTCAAATACCAGGTGCCGATCAACAGCTCCATCAGTATCTATATCCAGCAAATGCAGCTCATCACCGCTTAATACCAGGTATTTCGGGGTCTGTACGGTAGTATACCTTACGGTACCTAATGTGGCCATTGACTTAAGGGTATCTTTAGCTACATCCTTGGCCATATCTTTACCCGTATGGTGCTTTGCCGCTACGGTAAAACTATCGATAGGATTGCCTTTTAACTGGGCACGTATAAAAGCATGATCGCCACGCAGGGCTTCTTCTTTATATTGATCCGCATGCTGCAGCTCATTGTAGATGTTGATATCGGCAAAAGCCTGTACGAGCTTTTTTCTTTTGTTTTGCATGTACATGAAAAACACGACGTAGACGGCTACGAATACCAGGGCGATGACTATATAAGTGGACATGGTTGCTATTTTTTTGTTTTGTTTGTTGTTGTTTTGTTTGCTTTGTTTGTTTTTGTTTAAACCGTTTCCGGGGTCGCTGTTTTTTTACGCGAGGGTATAAAGCCATAAATGATCAGGAGTACGATAAGTCCCGCCACAACTTTACCCCCAAAACGGGTATAAAAACCAAGGCTGAGCAGTTTTTCCTTATCCAGGTTATTCGCTTTTACGATTTCGTTGACCTGCTCTTCGGAAAGGTCATAATAAGTGTTGGCTTCGCCTTCCACCATGCCTACCAGTTTGGGCGCCTGGGTCACATTCAAAGGCATGATCCAGGCAATGTTATATTCATGGTGCAGCCTGCCGAGGTCTATAAATCTTTTAGCACCCCTGTCCGCGGCGTATTCTTCAGTATCCGGCAGATCGGCTACTTTTTCGATTACTTCCCGTTCTCCAAAGGGAATTTTAAGCCGGGCATGGGCAGTAGCAGCACTACCCAGCCCGAGTAGCAGCAGTCCTGCAAAAATGGTTTTCCGCATAAGCATATTTGGTTAATTGTTTGTAAATAAACCCACAAGTATAGAATTTACACTAATGTTTTCAAAATACAAATTAAAATTTTTTTTTGAGTTTTACCAACTTATCCTCCTGACCATCTCCTCGGGGAAACTTAGTGTAAAAGATACCCCTTACCGGATTAAAGACAATTCTTCAGGGCTGATGTCCGTCAGGGAATAAACCGGTACTTTACTGATGGACATCTCATCCAGTACTTTTACCAGGTCGTCTGTAGTTGCCATTTCCGATGCTTTAATGACAACAACCAGGTCATCCCCTGCTTCCAGGCCTCCATTTGCTACAAGGGTATTTATGCTAGCCTTTTTCTCCTTTATCTTATCCCTGATATTATTCTTTCCTTCAAAACCTGAGGTTACTAGTTTTTCCTCCAGGTTTTCTTCAGGTATACCTTCATAACAGTATAACTGGTGATGCTTACCAAGAAGAATCGTCATAACCGTACTTTCTTTAATAAGTGTCGGTTTATCCAGCTCCTTTTCTTTATAGGGCATCTGGATATCCATCGCGAAGGGTTTGGACATGGTGGTCGTAAACATGAAGAACGCGATTAGTAAAAACCCCAGGTCTACCATCGGGGTAAGGTCTACTGCCGGGGCCGCTTTCCCGGACTTGCTAATCAACTGTGCCATACATTAAAGTTTTAAGGAACAGGTATGTTCCCGGTTAAAAAGAAGGGGTACCCCGGAGTAGTATTGAATTCTATAGCAAGACGTACCGGATTTTATAATTCCATAAAGAAATCTAAACATTACCATAAGATATACTTCAATGGATAAAGCTTACCTTTGTCGGCTGAATAAAAAAGTATAAGAGTATGACACCAGACAAAAAGGTTTTTAATAATATCCTTGAAACAATCGGTAATACGCCATTGATCCGCCTGCACAAAACAGTAGCAGACCTGCCTTGTAAGGTTTATGCTAAAGTTGAATTTTTCAACCCGGGCAACAGCATTAAAGACCGTATGGCCCTGAAAATGCTGGAAGTGGCCGAGCAGGAAGGTAAAATAAAACCCGGCGGCACAATCATCGAAGGCACCAGCGGCAATACCGGTATGGGTCTGGCATTGGCAGCCATCCACAAAGGTTATAAATGTATCTTTACCACTACCGACAAGCAATCTAAAGAGAAAGCCGACATCTTGAAAGCTGTGGGCGCAGAAGTAATTGTTTGCCCTACCAACGTAGAACCCGAAGATCCGCAATCTTACTATTCCGTATCTAAAAGACTGGCCACTGAAGTACCGAACAGCTGGTACGTAAATCAATATGATAACCTGGCCAACCGCCTGGCACACTACGAGCAAACCGGGCCGGAGATCTGGGAACAGACCGAAGGTAAAGTAACCCACCTGATAGTGGCTACCGGCACCGGTGGTACGGTAAGCGGTACCGGGCAATACTTAAAAGAAAAGAATCCAAATATCCAGGTGTGGGCGATTGACAGCTATGGCTCTTTATTGACCAAATGGTTCAATACCGGGGAGCTGGACATGAACGAGGTGCACCCTTATATTACAGAAGGTATCGGAGAAGACTTCTTACCGGAAAACTATATCAAAGATACTATCGATCATTTTGAGCAGGTGACCGATAAGGACGGCGCTGTAATGGCCCGTCGTATCGCTAAGGAAGAAGGTATCTTCGTTGGTTACTCTGCAGGCTCAGCACTGGCTGGCTTAAAGCAGTTGAAAGCAAAATTAAAACCTGAAGATGTAGTGGTGGTGATCTTCCATGACCACGGCAGCCGCTATGTAGGCAAGATCTATAATGATGAGTGGATGCTGGACAGGGGCTTCCTGGAAGTAAATACCGTACAGGACCTGGTGAATGGCCTGGGCGCACGTAAATTACTGACCTTAAACAGCGATCAAAGCGTAGCAGATGCATTAGCAATGATGCAGAAATATGACATTGAGCAGATCCCGGTCAAAGATGGTGAAAACTTCATTGGTTCGGTTTCCCAAAACGGGCTGTTTAAAAAGATCCTACAGGATGCACAGATCAAGGAAAAAACTTTAAATGAAGTTTTAGAGGCTGCAATCCCGGTTGTGGCCATGAACCTGCCTATTGACCGTTTAAGCGGCCATATTACTAAAGAAAACAACGCGGTATTGGCGAAAGATGATAGCGGCAAGGTGCATATCATTACCCAGTATGATGTATTAAATGCTTTATCAAAAGGATAATTTAAAAAGGATAAAGGTAATTTTATAAAATATTATTGGAATTTGAAATAATATACTTACCTTTGCCGTCCGAATTTTTGCACAGAAAGAAATAAAATAATTAAAATAATGGCTAACGCAACTATCGACGCTAAAAAAGCAAACATTTTTAAAACATTCGGTGGTTCTGAAAAGAACACTGGTTCTACAGAAGCACAAGTTGCTCTTTTAACTGAGCGTATCAATCATATTTCTCAACACATTAAAGGTGGAAATAAGAAAGATCACTCCAGCAACTTAAGCTTGATTAAAATGGTAGGTCAACGCAAGCGCTTATTGCAATACTTAAGCCGCACTAACCTTACCGGTTATCGTGAGCTGATTGCTAAATTAGGTCTACGTAAGTAATCAAAGCAGTACGGTCCACTGACCGTATTTCATATAAAAAACTAACTCTCTGCTAGAGAGTTAGTTTTTTGTGCTTTATAAGACCCGTAGCTATCGAAGCCTGTAAAAAAGTAATCATCTAACGACATAGCACAATGAGCCAATAAAAAAATCCCGGAATCTTTACGATCCGGGATTTTTTTTATTTATAAGCTTTTGATTAACCTAAAGCTACGCGGGAGAAAGCAGTTACTTCCAAACCTTTAGCAACGTTAGTTAAGTATTGAGCGATGGTTACACCGTTATCTTTCACGAATGGTTGATTCACCAAAGTGTTTTCTTTGAAGAATTTGTTCATTTTACCGGCAGCGATTTTCTCCGCCATATCAGCCGGTTTACCTTCAGCAACGATTTGCTCAACCGCTAAAGCTTTTTCGCGCTCGATTACTTCAGGAGCGATTGAATTTTCATCCAGTCCCAGTGGGTTCATAGCAGCGATCTGCATTGCTACGTCACGACCTGCAGCGATTACTGCATCAGACTTAGGCTGATTCATACCTACTAATACACCAATACGGAAGTTACCGTGAATATAAGGCACTACTGTTTCAGCAGAGATAGATTCAAAACGGGCTACATCGATTTTTTCACCGATTTTAGCGACCATTTCCAACAATCTGTCCGCGATAGTAGCATCACCCATTTTCAAAGCTTTCAATGCTTCGATATCAGCAGGCTTGTTCTCTAAAGCGATTTTAGCTAACTCGTTAGAGAAATCCATGAATTCCTGGTTTTTAGAAACGAAGTCAGTCTCAGCAGATACGTGCAAAGCGATACCGTAAGTATTTTCAGGATTAGCCAAAGCTACCGCAACACCTTCTTTAGCGTCACGATCGCTACGGTTAGCCGCTACTTTTTGACCTTTCAAACGCAGATAGTCGATCGCTTTTTCGAAATCGCCACCGCTTTCAGTCAAAGCTTTACGACAGTCCATCATACCAGCGCCAGTAGCCTGGCGTAATTTGTTTACATCAGCAGCAGAAATGCTTACAGTGCTCATTGTGTTAATTTTATTATGATTATTAATTCAGTTTCAAATTTCTTTCCGGAGAAAAGATGCGCAAAATTACGAAAAAAAAATGGTTTTGCCAATTTCACATATATAAAAATCGGGCATTTCACAAAGCCTTAATAGGCGCCGGGCAGGTCTTAATATCTCATGGTCCTGTTGGTAATGTCCTGATCGTACTTGGAATGAAAAACGGCAACTTTTTGAGGGTTAATATTCCCTTTATAGTCCAGCACTTTCTCTTTTAATAACCAAACCACAGATTTTTCCATCGTTTTGTTTATGTTGAATAAAGCTTGAATTTGCGAAAAATCATTTGTTTCAACTTTTGTGTTTTCATTCAAAAAGTTAATGATCATATAATCATCGTCTATATAACCGGGTGTACCATTGTCCACTACTTTAAAAAAGACAATTTCATTGTCATTCATATCATAAAACGACCAACTTAGCTTATTGTTCTTGATGTATTTAAGCGCAACCTCATCATCAATAGCAATTGTATTCTTTTTCTTATCCAGGGTGACCGTTTGCGCATCTGCACTCCATGCGATCATTAATAAAGCTGCTGTAAAAAGCCAGTTTTTCATTTTTATTTGATTTATGGTTAGGGAAAATAAATGCTATATTTTTGTCAATGCCGCTTTTATTTTGTTGCAGGCTTCCACAATACTTTCGGCCGAGATATTCAATGGCGGCACTATCCGGATACAATCTGCGGCAAATAAAAACCAATCGGTAAATACGCCCAGCTCCAGCAGGTGCTTAATCGTAGCCACTACTTTTTCGAAACTTTCCAATTTTACCGCCATCATCAAGCCATGATAAGAGATCCCTTTAATAGCAGGATGCTGTAAATGCTCCAGGAATAAAGCGGCTTTTTCCGGTACCGTATGGTGTAGCTTTTCTTCTAACAAAGCTTCAAAAGCGGCCATACCGGCGGCACAACATACCGGGTGTCCGCCAAATGTGGTCATATGCCCCAGGATGGGGTTAATACTCAAAGTTTGTATCAGCTCCTTTGAAGCGATAAACGCGCCCATAGGCATACCACCTCCCAGAGCTTTACCCAACAGTAAAACATCCGGTACAATAGCAAATTGCTCAAATCCCCAAAGCGTGCCGGTACGGCCAAAGCCTACCTGGATCTCGTCCAGGATTAACAGCGTACCGGTTTCGGTACATTTCTGACGGACCGCCTGTATCCATTCCAGGTCAGGCCTGATCACACCGGCTTCCGATTGTACGGTTTCCAGGATAATGCAAGCTGTTTGTTCCGTGATCGCATCAATAGCTTCGCGGCTATTATAAGCCACATGATGGATCTGCGGTAGCAAAGGCCGGTAGTTCATCCGGAACTCCTCGGAACCGATCAGGCTCCAGGCCCCCTGTGTAGACCCATGGTAGCTATTATGACAGGCGATGATCCCGGCCCTGCCGGTCGCCCTTTTAGCCAGCTTCATCGCGCCCTCAACAGCCTCAGCACCGGAATTGGTAAAGTAGGTACAGGAAAGACTTTCCGGCAAATGTTTTGCCAGCAAAGCCGCATAATTAACCATCGGGGACTGCACCAGTTCCCCATACACCATGACGTGCAAATAGTCATTTACCTGCCTGTTGATGGCGGACACTACTTTAGGATGCCGGTGCCCTACATTACAGACACTGATGCCCCCGATAAGATCTATATACCGCTTACCCTGGTCGTCGTATAAAAATTCCGCTTCTGCCCTTGTAATCGGCAAAGCCATAGGTTCGGGTGAAGTTGGCGCTAAATATTGCTGGAATAACTGGCGTTGATTCATAAACGGGAATAAAAGATTATGGCAATAATTATAAATTAAACATTTTGGCGGCCTGCACCAGGCTCTCGGGCTTGCCTACATCCAGAAGATTGTCGCCGGTATGGTCCCAGGCAATAATAGACTCATTGCAGCAAAGGGAGAGGTACAAATCTACCAGGGAGAACTTACCTTCCTGTACAATCTTGTGCAAAAAAGTGGATTGCAGTATCTGGATCCCACTGAAAGCCAGGGGGGTCATTTTAGCCGCACCGGAGCAGGGCAGTTTTTCTTCCAGGGTGGTCGCATGCCGCCAGCCGCATAAGCGCAGATTTTTTTCTTCTTCTTTAAACAGGAAGTAGCGCGAGCTGCTACGGTTTTGTACGGCAAGTGTGGCCAAAGCTCCGGTTCTTTTATGTTGCAGGATCATCCGGTTGAGATCAAAATCGGAAAGGATATCCACATTCATCACCAGGATATCTTCAGCATCTCTTAGTAATGGAATAGCTTTTTTTAATCCCCCACCCGTTTCCAGCACTTCGGCCCGCTCATCGGAAACCTGCACGCGGCTACCAAAACCATTATTATCGGCCAACACCTGCTCGATCTGGTCGGCAAAATGGTGCACATTAACGATGACATCCCGGATCCCAAATCGTTGCAGGTTGATAATATTGATTTCCAGTAAACTTTTCCCGTTTACCTTAGCCAGGGCTTTGGGATGGTGGTCGGTAAAAGGTTTCAGGCGGGTACCCAGCCCCGCTGCCAGTATCATTGCTTTCATGAAATGGAATGATTGAATCGGGCAAATTTAATAAAAATGTACGGGGTCTTTTCTATTAGGATAGATTTAGCAGCGACAAAAGCCCGGAGAAATCTTAAAACAAGGTTTTATTCTGTATTTTTGGGCAGAATTATTAGAAAGGTATGTCGCAGCAATTTAGAAACATAGGAGCAAATAGCCTGTCCCCGGTGATCAAGAACCTGATCATCATCAATTCATTGATGTTCCTGCTCACCCTGGCTATGGAACGCATGAATATTGACCTGAATTTTGTGCTAGGCCTTTTTTATTGGGAATCCCCTTTTTTCAGACCCTGGCAGCTGATCACACATATGTTCATGCATGGTGGTTTTACTCACTTATTATTCAACATGTTTGCTTTATGGATGATCGGCACACCGGTAGAGAACGTTTTAGGCGCCAAGAAGTTTTTACTGCTCTACTTCATCAGCGGGCTTGGAGCTGCCCTTTGCCAGATGCTGGTAACGCATTTTATGGTTGCTGACTTCATGACACTGGCACAAACTTACCCGGACCAATTTGCTTCTTTATTGACACAACCCTATTCTCCCATAAATGTTCCCATGGTTGGGGCTTCAGGGGCGGTATATGGTGCATTATTCGCCTTTGGCTATATGTTCCCCAACGCTATTGTACAGATCTACTTCCTGATCCCGATGAAAGCTAAATACTTTGTCGCTATCCTTGCCGTCATCGGCCTGGTTTCGGGAATCAGTAACTCCCCCGGGGATAATGTTGCCCATTTTGCTCATTTGGGCGGCATGCTTTTCGCGTTCTTCATCTTAGCTTACTGGAAAAGTAAAGGCAAACTCTTTTTAAGATAAATTATGGATTATTTAAATAGTAGCAGAAAGACTTTATTATCGGATTACGAAAACAATCCTTTATTGAAGCTGGTTTTCTTTTGTGGCGCAGGCTATATCATGTTGCACCTGGCAAAGATTGTCATCTTCATGTGGCAACAGGTCCCTTCCCCGGAATCGACCGCTTATTTTGAAAGCAAAATATATGTACACTTCGCTATCCAGCCTTTTGAAAGTATGCTGAAGCATCCCTGGACCCTGTTGACTTTTATGTTTACGGGATTAAGCTTCTTTAAGCTCTTCACCACCCTGGTCTGGCTATTTGTGTTCGGCAGTGTGATCCAGCAACTGGTGGGCAAGAGTGAAATCTTACCCTTGTTTATTGTATCCAATATTATTGGGGGCATTGCTTTTATCGCCTTACAATATTATTTCCCCTTACCCAGCCCGATGAATATGTTCAGCGGTGCTGATGCTGCGGTCCTGGGCTTTTCTCTGGGGGCTTTAAGTGTTGCGCCCAGGTATAAGATCTATTTTTCTTCGAATTTTTCGGTCCCATTGTGGTTATTGATCGTTATCTATATAATAATAAATATCCTGGTACTTTTCGAATCCAATAATTACCCGTATTTTGGATTACTGATCGCAGGTGGGCTTGCTGGGGTACTATATATGCAACTGGCTAATAAAGGCCTGAAACTGGGCGCAGCAAGTAATAAAGTGCTGGGCTGGGGCGCGCATAAGGTAGCGGCAAAAAAGAAGGTCGGCGACAAGACTTTTACAGAAGCTAATGCAGAACTGGACGCGATACTGGACAAGATCAATGAGCAGGGCATTCAATCCCTGACCAGGGAAGAAAGAGAATTGCTGAAAAGATATCAATAATATATTTACTTATTCCAAGCATTGAAGCAAAATAAATTTATTAGCAGGCTTAATTTATTTTTCAGGAGTACCGGCTTATTTTTCACTATAGGCGCGGTACTTTGGTTAGCGCTATGTACCTGGGCCGCGTACCGGGACGTATCTGTCAATGAATCTATACTGAGTTTATTTAGTTTTTCTAATGTATTTGCCGTTGCGGCAAATGTTTTCTTTTTAATCTTCTGGTTGTTTACCCAAAGAAAAAAATTCAGCCTGATTCCCCTGGCTGCTTTATTATCGTGTTTCTCTGTCACCAAAGCTTCTTTCGGGGTTAACCTGCTGGGCGCGACTGTAAAAGCCGAAGACCAGTCTCTTAAGGTAATGACCTGGAACGTACACCTCTTCGACCTGGGGGAATGGACCAAAAACAAACATTCTAAAAATAAGATCATTGAGTTCATCAGCGAACAGGCCCCGGATATTTTATGCCTCCAGGAGTATTATGTGGATGCCGGCAATGTCAATGAGCCTTATGTAGAATTACTGCGTAGCCTTGGCTATAATTATTACGAGTTTTCTATCGAGGACGATTATCCTAAACGTAATATAAATATCGAAGCCGGAGCCAACGAAGTTATAAAAGTCGGCCATGCGGTATTCTCCAAATTTCCTTTATCCAAAATGCACCGCTATGCCCTTGACCCTAAAAGGAATTATTACAATCTTATGGGCGTAGATGTAGACCTGGGCGAGCAAAAAAAAATCCGGCTGTATGTAACGCATTTGCAATCGGTGACCTTAAGTAATGCGGAGGTAGCCTATGCCGAGGAAAAAACGACCAAGTTGCCCACAAAGGTAGAATCCAAAACAAAGGGGATACTGACTAAACTGATCCTGGCCTCTTCCAAACGCGCCCAACAGGCCAATATCATTGATTCGATTATGGATAAGGCGACCTTACCGGCGATTATCTGTGGTGATATGAATGATATGCCCGGCTCTTATGTGTACCGTAAAGTAAAAGGTGAGCTGTCGGATGCTTTTGTCAATAAGGGGTTCGGCTTTGGTCGTACCTACAGGAATATTTTCCCGACCTTGCGCATAGATTATATTTTCTATGACAGTAAGTTCTTTACCTGCAAAGGCTATAGCTCCCCGGACGTAGCTTTATCGGACCACAACCCCGTGCTTGCTTCCTTTTCCATAAAAAGTGCTGAAAACAAGTAAGGTCCTTACTATTCAGCTTTGTAGTAACAGCTCCGGCACCTGGGCTCATAAACGTCTGTTTCTCCTAATAGGATTTTTTGCCCGTCCGCTGCTTTACGATAAGAAAAATGAGCGATCTGCCCACACTGGACACAGATGGCATGTAGCTTGGTAATATAATCTGCCTTGGCCAGCAGCAATGGCATGGGACCGAAAGGCTGGGCTTTAAAGTCCATATCCAGGCCGGCAACAATGACCCGGATCCCGTTCTTAGCCAGGGTCTCCACAACATTAGCGATTTCGGGGTCGAAAAACTGCGCTTCGTCAATCCCTACCACATCTACTTCATCTGCCAGCAATAATATATTTTGAGAAGAGCTCACGGGCGTGGAGCGGATACGCGCGTCATTGTGGGAAACAACGTCGGTATCATCATAACGGGTATCTATCGCGGGTTTGAATATCTCTACTTTCTGATGTGCGATCTGGGCACGCTTCAGTCTACGAATCAGCTCTTCCGTTTTACCCGAAAACATGGACCCACAAATAACTTCTATCCAACCTGATTTTTTCGAATGGAGCGGTTCAATAAACATAAATAAGCACAAGGAGTTTTTCAATAGCAAAAGTAGCAAAATTCTTAGTCCGCATTGTTTAGAATTGTTCCTAATTTTGAAGTAATTATTTCGTCATGTATATCAATACTATTCCGGACTGGATACAATATTTTCTCAAGCGTTATACCTGGAAAGGGCCCAGCAGTGAAGCACAACCAAAAGTATATTTAACTTTTGATGATGGCCCGCATCCCGAAATAACACCCTGGGTGCTGGAGCAGCTGGAGCATTACAGTGCAAAAGCGACCTTTTTCTGTATTGGTAAAAATGTGATCGAATACCCCGATGTGTATGCCCGGCTGCTTCAAAAAGGGCACCGGATAGGCAATCACAGCCATACCCATCTTAAAGGCAAAAAAACAAAAGACAATTTATACCTCAAAGATGTAGAGCAAGCGCAGCAGTTCATCAATAGCCATTTGTTCCGCCCGCCCTATGGCAGTATAAAAAGATCGCAGGCCAAACAGTTAAGTGCTAAAGGTTTTGAAATTATTTTATGGACCCTTATACCCGGGGATTGGGATAGTACTATCAGCCCGCAGAAATGCCTGGAAAATATCGTGTTTCACCTGCAACCCGGCCATATTCTCGTCTTGCATGATAGTGAGAAGGCAAGGGCCAATATGGAATATGTGCTGCCACGCTTATTACAGCATTGCAAAAACAAGGGTTGGGAACTCGCTACACTACCTTAATAAAAATGTCTTGCATTTAGCAAGACATTTTTATTAAGGATATCCGGTAAGTGCTATCGCATGATATATAGCTTCCCATAATCATTTTTAAAATATCGGTCTATACTTGCATTGTTGCGGCGCTCTATGCTTTCGCCCTCTTTATTGCTGGTGATGACCCGGTAGAGGTAAACCCCGTTACCCAGTAACTGCCCGAACTCATCCCGGCCATCCCATTTATATTCTGTGCGGTTGCGGCCAATATGAATATTACCTAATTCTGCCTTTTTAATCTCCCGAACCACTTTACCGGTAATGGAAATGATCTGTATTTTAAACTGTGACGGTATTTCAGCTCCTGTAAGTGTAAACAGGAATTGAGTAGCCGTGGAGAAGGGGTTCGGATAATTCAACACATTGGTGATCGTTGATTTATTAATCACCTCGAAGCTGATCTCATATTTCGTCCCTACACTACCGGATATATTCCCGGAATTATCTCTCGAGCTTACTTTAAGCGTGTAAATGCCGTCTTCCAGTGTTGGCCTGAACTCAACCCGGGCTTCATTCTTTTCGGTACCGGAAGCTGGTATGAAGCGACAAATATTACCATCAAAACGGATCTGTTGTTCCAGGCCCGTCTGCGTATTCATTAAAGAAACAGTTACCCGGGAAGTATCTATAATGAGATTATTCCGGTTCTCATCCCGGATCAGGATATTAATAAAAGGTTTCGCGGAAACGATATCTTTATTCAGGATGTGTACTCCATCAAATGTTACATCCATAACCGGCGCATAATGATCTCCCTTAACATAAAAAGGCAGGTACCCTAAATTATTAGGATGATAATGCTCCGGTTGATTTTTGTCGGGGTTAGCCTCTACAAGCAAGACATTCTTACCCAGGTATTGTGCCGGGTTAAAATCTGTAAGTCCGGCAATTAAAGTATCATAGGCAGCCAATGGCTTATATTTTTTCTCACTGATAATCCTGGAGGTATTATTAGCATCTATAAGTCTGAAACGGACCAGCATACTGTCCATCGGCAGTTCTCTAAGGTTTTCGATAGCAAATTTGAGGTTCACGGCCTCTCCTTCATTCAGCGTATCCTTAAATGAAAAATAAGTAGCCGGGTTAAGAGCCGCCTCCGGCAATGGCTTATGCAACACACGCCAGTAATCCAATTGCGGCAGGGATCCGGAAATACTATCCTCGGTATACCATTTTAATCTCAGATAAGGATATTGGGTTGCACTGACGCTGTTTAAGGCATAATCTGTTAAGCTGGTCGTAAATAAAGAATCTCCATTTAGTTGTTCCGCACTATTTAATCCGTAAACAGTTACCTGTGTTTTATCTCCTTCTGTTACCCCTTCATTAATCACGGAAGTTTTCCATCTTAAATGCTGCCATTCCGCAGCCGGCCCGATGACCGTACTTTCAATATAACCGGAAGGTAAGGTAAAGGACAAGTTTTTTTCTAATACTATCAGTTCATCAAAGGCAGTACCCATTACAAACACCGGAACAAATGAAGCGGAGCCTTTTTTTGCGAGACCTATAAAAGGTCTTGCCTCCGTATATTGGGCAATACCGGTCAGTCCCAGGTCCATAAATGATTGATAAAGAGAAATTCCCGGACCGTTTAAAGCTTCATCCTCTGTTTTCCATTGGTTAATATTTTCTGTTGCGGTGGAATAGCCAAACGTATTAGACTTCACCATAACGTAATATTGATCTTTGATACTGTCGATAAAATCAATGATCAGCTTGCGCTTGGCTGCGGTACCTGTAGGAAATTCAAACTGGCGTGCACGGGGTTCATCGCAGGCCCCCACCACTCCGGGATAATAAGCAGTATTTCGCATAGCCTCTCCGGTCACTGGATTGATCAGCACAAACAAAATGCTGTTATCTCCCGGGATACCACAATAGCCATAACCGGTTGGCACGCCATTGATATAAAAGTTATTTTGCCCACCGAATCCGAATAACTGGGACTGCACTAACAGATTTTTCTCGTAATTGCGACCTTTGAATAGGCGTTCCGGTTCATTGAGCCGTACTTCAAAAGAATCATCTTTTTTGTACTGGAAGAAATGCGATTGATTCCAGCCATCTGAACCATCTTTAAGATACACAAATGAGCTGTTGTTCCAGTAATAGCGCCCGTTAACCATGGAGTCAATAGTGGTACGCCAGTAGTATACGGTACTATCTGTCATTTGAAAAGGTAATTGCCACTTAATCACCCCTCCGATGCTGCTTATCCTTTTGGTTTGTTTAAAGGGGCTGTTAAAATACTCGGTAGTATCAATCTCCAGTATAAAATTACTCGCAGGTAAAAACGGGTTTAAGGTGGAAGCTTTCAGCTCAATATTCTGCTCATGCACAATAGAGAAATCATAAGGATAAACCGGTTTTAAGTTATCTTCCGAGATGTACATTTGGATACTTACTTTATTGTTGGCAAAAGTAATCTCGTCAGGGCTTTGTTCTTCATTCAGGGCAATCGTATAGTTAAACAAGCCAATATCATTACTAGGATCGATAGGTACTTTGAACACCACATTGGTTGTGGTGACCGTACTTACGATTACCGAATCTTTATAAAGCACCGTACCGGAACCGGCCTTGGTTTTAGTCAACCTCACCGTATAAGGTTCCCTGGTCGCTTTTCCCAGGTTATGAAGCGTCGCTTTAATTTCAAAAGAGTCGATGGTTGTATTGATCACTCCCGGGTTTGTAGCTACCAGAGATTCATCAATATAAAAATCAGGTAATTCCGGGGAGTATACTTTTAAGCCGGGATCGCCCTGCAGGATCATATTCTGGGAGTGAATAGCTACATAAATATTGGATCCCCCGTTATTCTGGAAAGTTTCAATATTTTTCCTAAACTGCTTGCCTAGGGTGGCGCCATATTGCTCCCGGGCTATTTGCCGGTAAAGTCCCTGCATATAATTATCCAGGTATCCCGTCCAACCGTAATTGGAACAGGCGATCATTGCTACAGCGCCGCCATTGTTAGAGACCAGGTATTTCTCGCTTACCGCTCTTGAATTGGTGGCTTCATATATAGCCGCCACATCGCAGCCGTAAGCCATGAAGATCGGGAACCTGGGACTTGAATTTACCGCATCCGGGTTATTAAGGTTATAGTCAAAACCCACAGCGGAGGCATGCCCGTAAAAATTCACATATTGAACGCCTGAAGCGATGAGGGAATCAATTTGTTCGCTGGCATTTTCCGTAACATTAATTGTAGATTTACCTACAGTCGTTACAAATCCGCCGATCATTGTATCTTCAAGAATTGATTTACAGATATTTAATGAGTTATAAAACACCGCCTGGCTACCTTCATCCGTCGCACCGGCAATATGTAAAGCTCGCTTTTTCCATAAAGTATTTTCCAGGTTTGGAACAGGAGGGGTACTTATAGCGACTTCATATTTCTTGATCTTTTCCAGGTAATTCCCGATTTCAGCTTCGGTCATTGCAGAAAGCCTGCCGACAGCAACTGAAGGTATATTTGAATTTCCTATCTCCGCAAACAGGTTATCGGAGCCAGGTTGTCCATAGGTAGGTACTACCGGATAAGTCAGTCCAGGAGTATTCCTATAAGCATAAATATTATTATAGGTCAGTCCTTTTCCCAGAATAAACATATACTCCGGTTTGTTCACCCAACTGGTATTGGCCTGAGCATATTTTAGAAATCTTTTGATCGCTACCGGGTGGTATTCACAACCATAACCAAATTGGTCATACAAATCGTTCACATCTACAACGACTACCTGGTAGCCACCGCCGGTTGCAGAGCGCCTGTAGCTTGCATATTGATTCACACTACCATTAGGATGATTGATATACTGTCCATGCGATAAAATAATGTAATTACCCTGGTTGGCTGCATTAGTATAATCCCTGAAAGTTACAGGAGCTAATCCGGAGATAGTCTTAATGCTATTGGCAAAAAACATATTTCTCTGCTGGGACGTAGCGTTTAACATAACCTGGTCGCCGGATAAATGATACAGGCTATTTGTATTAAAATCCACTAAAGTATTATTAGCAGAAGCATTTAAATTCGACAAGACCAGCCTTTGTACATTCCCATTAGCCGGCACTATAAAGTTCAAGTAGGATACTCCATTAAAATCATATGTTCTGTTATAAGTAATTGCAGTCTTTAAAACACTTAACAACAATGGGTTATAAGTAATATAACCAACACCTGTATTATTTGCTGTTAAATATGATTGGTTTAAGGGTATATTGTTTTGGAGATATTCAAATGCACTTAAGGTATCGTGAAATACTTGCGAACCTCCGACATAAAATGTTATCGGTTGCTGATCTATCTTACTATTAAATAAAAATGCGGTACTTAATATCGGATTCGCAGGAGTGTATATGGCCGCAGTAGGGAAACTAAAAGAAAGTTGATGGTAATTGGAATAAGCCAGACCCTCCCCCCGCTCTTGTTTGGCCGAATAATAATATAGTGATATCGCATGCTCTTTATAATAGCTTTCTCCGGCAGAATATCCGTAGTTTCTGATATTTACAGTGGGCCTTACTGTAGTGATACAATAAGGTTCGGCAGCTGGAGGGTTAGGTGGAATAACATTACTCTGCAGGGTTAATCTCAGGTTACTTACTCCCCCAAACGTCAGAAAATAAGCAGCGGTATCGGAAAGTAGATTTATTTCCGGATCTCCCTGGAGACTGGTATTAGGCTCATACATTTCTTTATCCAAGGTTTTACCATCAGCTTTAGCACCATAAAACTCGATATAATCGTTAGGACCAAAAGTTCCATTGGTACTTACATAAACAGGCACCTGTACCCCATCTCTGAAAAGGGCGAACTGGCTTCCGTTTACATTGCCCAGGCCATTGGCCTGCAAAAGACTTTGCGGAATACGGTAAATCCCGTTTTCCCAGACTTTGAATTTAAAATAGCTCTGGTTGTAATTGATCCATTCATTACCCAATACCTGGGAAAAGGCAGTGACGGAGCTAAAAAACAATACTAATAATATAGAAAGGCTATAACTTAATTTTTTCATGCTAATTAATATTTGACCTCAAATGGTTGCTTCACTTACTAATTGAAATCTTTTATGGTTTAGGTTGATCGGTATTTGTCGGTTGAGGTACCACCACAGGTGTATTGATGCTTGGCCCTTCCTGCTGTTGCTGCGCATTACCTGGCTCCGGCTTGCCTTGTTCCCCTGTCTTTTTTGTTTTTTTATTAAAGTTGAGCTTTAGCGAAACAACGTGTGTGTATAGCGGGTTGCTTTGCATATTCAGACTGGTAAACGCATAATCAATATGCAATTGGCTAATCTTAAAACCAACACCTACTGCCGGCTGATAAACCAGGTATTTCCGGGTATTGGTCGTGTCTGTATTATCCAGGGCCTGGTAAAGGTTGCTGATACCAGCCCTTAAAAAGATCGTGTTTTTATACGATGCTTCCAGCCCTAACCTAGGATCAATACTTACCACATCTGTAGAGAGTAAAGTCAGGCGCTTTCCATCTGTAGTGATATCGGCCGCAAGCTCCGCCAGCAACTGGAACTTATTGTCAGGCTTGAAAAAGTACCTTCCATAAGCAATGTTGAGACGGGGATACATCACCTCGTAAGATTTAATAGGGATCTCATTATCTGTTTGCCGAAAAACTTCCTTTTCCCGCTCTGTAAAATTAAAACTCCAGCTGGTAGTAGTAGTGGTAATGTCTCTTGCAGAGATACCCAGGCGCCACTTGTCGGAGTAAATCTGCAAACCCAAATCCATGCCCGCGCCCCAGGCCTGGGACATCGACCCAACGTGGCGATAAATAATTTTGGCATTCGCCCCTAAGCTCGCCTTTACTTTCGAATTATTTTTAAACCAGTTCAGTAATTGGCTGTAGCTTATATTAAACGCGTAATCCGAGGCGGAAATATCTTTTAGTTTAGACTCATCAAAAGAGCCGTCCGGTTGTACATAATCAATGGTATAAGGAATGTTATTGGCACCGAAGCGGGTAAAGGAAAGGCCTACCGCCCTTTTCTTATCTTTTAATTTAAGCCCGAAGCTACCATGATCATATTGAAAAATTCCGGCAAAGTATTCCGCGTGCATCAGGCCAAGCTCCGCGTCATTCTGCATGCGCACCAGGCCGGCAGGATTCCAGTAAACCGAATAGGCATCAGCAGTACTTGCCGCCTGTGCCCCACCCATAGCTAATGCGCGGGCCCCCACACCAATATTAAGGTATTCATTTACATAAATCCTGCTTTGGGCATTTGCGGCGCCTGCTGTAAGCGTCAGCAGCAAACCAGCTAACAAAAAATTGCTTGTAGTATTCAAGGGATATGTGTTTAATTATATTCATCCACAGCAATAGCCTCCAACACTTGTCTCGAAAGCCTGAAAACTAAGCCACATCAATCAGCAAAGATAATTCAAATTCAGCAATATAGATATAAAATAAATTAATTCATGCAAAATCATATCCTCCACAGATAGCATAAACCGGCTCAAAAATAATAAGCTTAAATGCAAGCCTAATGCGTTTTTCTTGATATTTTTGCGCACTGACAAATAAGCAATTACCTAATGAACAACTTCATTCCCGAATTAAGACAACGCGGGCTGCTTCAAGATATAATTCCCGGTACAGAAGAAATCCTGGGAAAGGAAATAGTGAGTGCCTATATCGGTTTTGACCCTACTGCCGACAGTTTGCATATCGGCAGCATGCTCCCGATCATTATTTTAATGCACCTGCAAAGAAACGGGCATCGGCCTATAGCCCTGGTAGGCGGGGCAACCGGGATGATAGGCGACCCTACCGGTAAATCTGCTGAACGCAATTTGCTGGACGCGGATACCCTGGATAAGAACTTAAAGGGTATTCAACAACAACTGGAAAAGTTCTTAAACTTTGACGCTTCTTTACCGAATGCCGCAAAAATTGTTAACAACTATGACTGGTTTAAAAACTACAGTTTTTTAGATTTCATACGGGATGCCGGTAAGCACATCTCCGTTAATTATATGATGGCCAAGGACTCGGTACAGAAACGATTAGAATTTGGCTTAAGCTTTACTGAATTCTCCTACCAACTGATCCAGGGCTATGATTTCTACCACCTCAACAAGCATGAAGGGGTGAAATTACAAGCGGGTGGAGCTGATCAATGGGGCAATATTACTACCGGTACCGAACTTATACGCAGAATGGGCGGTAGCGATGTATATGCCTTTACCTGCCCTTTGCTAAAGAAAGCAGATGGTGGCAAGTTCGGTAAAACAGAAGGTGGTAATGTATGGCTGGACCGGAATAAAACATCTCCTTATGTATTCTACCAATTCTGGCTGAACGTATCGGATGAGGATGCAAAAAATTTCATTAAGATCTTCACTTTCATTCCTATGGAAGAAATTGAAACCTTGATTGCAGAACATGAGGCGGCGCCGCATACCCGCATTTTACAAAAACGCCTGGCCGAAGAAATTACCACTATGGTCCACTCAAAAGAGGACCTGGTATTTGCCCAGCAGGCTACGGAAATATTGTTCGGAAAAGCGACCAAAGAAGCACTTATTACCCTTAACGAACAACAGTTGCTCGAAATCATGGACGGTGTGCCGCAAGTAAGGTACGATAAAGCTGCTTTAGCGGAAGGCCTGGACCCGGTCACTTATTTTGCAGAGTCCGGTATCTTCCCGTCTAAAGGCGAAGCGCGTAAGATGCTGACTGCTGGTGGCGTGAGTATGAATAAAGAAAAAATACAAGGCATTGAATCAAAGATCACTGCTGCCGATTTATTGAACGATAAATACATCTTATTTCAAAAAGGAAAGAAACAATACTATTTAGGCATTTTCGAGTAAACGAAGCCCTGAAATTAATGCAGGAAAGCGGCTGGCCTTATAAATAATAAGATCAGCCGCTTTTTTCTTTGTTTTACTCAATAGATTATGCCCGGGATAACAGGATTTACAATTTAGTAAAAGAATTGACGCCTACCGCATCTTTGGTTTGTATTTTAAAGTAGTACGGACCGGCAGGTAATCGGGTAAGCACAATATGCCCTTTCGCTCCTTCAAAATTTTGCTGGTAAACGACCTGGCCAAGCGTATTGATGATACTTACAGTAGCACTAACCTGTCGCCCTAATTCAAAATTCAAAACATCAGTAGCAGGCACCGGGTAAAGTTGATATGGTAAATCAGCCAGCTGCGCAATACCCGTCGGATTGCCTAAAGCATATTTAGCCACAAAATCGGTATTATTCCCACTGGATGTAGTTGTCATATTTCCCATATGCAACATAGAGCCGTAAGTCCCTGAAATAACATAATAGGATTTGTTAGCCGGTATATATATTCTCTGTACATTCGCTTTTTCGCCCGTATTACCTATTGTTGTAGCGGAATAACAATTACCGGTAGCTTTATCTAAACGCAAGATCATGCCTTTCCTGCTCGCATCAGTCAGCAGGTTAAAACTACCTATAGTCATGCTGCCCAGGTATTCTCCCACGCAGATTGGATTGGCATTAGAATCGGTAACGATCCCGTTGATCGCGTTTTCTAGGTTAGCACTGTACTTAACCGTCCAAAGTTTACTGCCACTGCTTACATCATACCTGGAAACAAAGGGTTCCTGCAACTGGTTGCTAATAGTACCCGCCTGGGACTGGTAAGAGCCACCCATGTATAAATAACCGCTACCATCATAAGCCAGTGTATTGGCATTATTAGCGTCATCCGCTGTAGTTACATAATTGGCGATCCCGCCTTCTTCTTTACCCCACACGGCTACTCCACTTGAGTTAAATTTGAAAAGAAAGATTCGTTCTCCTCCTCCGGATGTAGCTAAAGGATTATTGACCATCACACTATTAAAACCAATAGTGTTTTGAAACTTTCCGCAGGCATATAAGTTAGTGCCATCGTTGGTTAAAGCCGTCATAAAAGTCATTGCCGTAACGTTCGCTGCATTCAGCCATACGCCATTGCCATTATTATCTACTTTAAGCACAAAGCTGCTGTTGGCCGTTTTATTGGGCATATTCAGGCCCAAAAAGTTTGCCCCGCCATAGTAGTCACCACCTATGAAAAGGTCTGTACCAATACTTGTAATTGCCCGGGCTGTAGCATATAAACTCGCTCCTTCACCTTTTTTTACCCAAATAAAGTTCCCGTTATTGTCATATTTGGCCAGGAAGAATTTAGTTTGGTCAGTTGTACTTAAAGAGGTGCTGTAGTTAACCGAATCAGTAGGGCTCAGATGGAGGCTATACCCATTGCAGGTACCGAATATGAATACATTACCTGAGTTATCCAATTTGATCACAGCCGATTTGATACCTGCATCAGACCAGATCTTCTTCGCAAAGAGGTAACTGCCGGCAGCATCCTGCTTCGCCAGGTAGAGACAGAAATAATCGCCGGTATGTGGTATATTGATCGTATCATAATCGGCCGATTGCCATTGCTGCCCGATCGTGAACACATTACCATTGGCATCTACATCCATGCCTTTGTGATTCATGTTGCCATAAGAGTGTGGCGATTTCAGCCATTGCCAGGATTGCTGGGCTTGGGTCTGTAAGGTGCAGGCGAACAGGAGAACGAATAAAATTTGCTTCATGTGTGAAATGATTTATGATGATATATCTTAATAAGACCGGAGCATAAAAAAATTGGTTGGTTTGCAACTATTAAATCAAAAGCTGGGGACACTACAAATGGGGGTTTCAAAGCACGCGGTAGCAATCAATAGTGATAGCGCAGTACATAAAAAAGCGCAGCAGTAAAATACTGCTGCGCTTTTATCTGGAAAGATAATCAGAATCTTATTCTGCTCCTTCTGGTTTTGTTTCTTCGTTAGTAGCTTCATTTTCTGCTTTAGGAGCTTCTTCAACTGCTGGAGTTGCCTCTTCAGTTGTAGTTGCAGCTGCAGGAGCTTCTTTTTTAGCTGCACCACGGCTACGACGAGTTTTCTTAGCAGCAGTTTTTTCACCTACATTGTAAGTAGTGTTAAAATCTACTAATTCGATCAGGGCCATTTCAGCAGCATCACCCATACGTGGCGCTAACTTAATAATACGAGTGTAACCACCTGGACGGTTAGCTACTTTTTCACTTACTACGCTGAACAATTCTTTGATTGATTCTTTGTTTTGTAAGTGAGAGAACACTATACGACGGTTGTGTGTAGTGTCATTTTTAGATCTTGTAATCAATGGCTCTACAAATACACGCAAAGCTTTTGCTTTAGCTAAAGTAGTAGTGATTCTTTTGTGTTGAATCAGCTGAGCAGCTAAATTGTTTAATAAAGCTTTCCTGTGTGCCGTAGTACGGCCTAAATTGTTTACTTTGTCTCCGTGACGCATTTTATATAATGACTTTTAATAAATACTGTACCGTGTCAAGGAATACAGTATTGTTTTACCGCCCCGATCCGAAAAATTCCGGCAAAACCTATAAATTATAAATAAAGGAACCGTTTGGTCCGGGGGAACCAAACGGTTATCATTTTAGTGATTTAATTCGCTTGCTTTTACGCGGGAAACGTCCATGCCAAAGCTTAAGCCTCTTTCACCCAACACTTGTTCGATCTCAGTTAAAGATTTTTGCCCGAAGTTACGGAACTTCATCAGCTCTTCCTGGGTGTATTGAACTAATTCAATCAGGGAGTTGATCTTAGCCGCTTTCAGACAGTTGAACGCACGTACAGAAAGTTCTAAATCTTCCAATGGTGTGTTCAACACCTTGCGTAACTGTAATAATCCTTCATCAACAGTATCTTCTTTTTCTTCACGTTTCGTGTCTAAAGAGATATTCTCGTCGGTGATGATCATCAGGTGCTGGATCAGGATGCGGGATGCTTCCTTAACCGCCTCTTCAGGGTGAATGGTTCCATCTGTAATAACGTCCATAACTAATTTTTCATAGTCGGTACGTTGCTCCACACGGGTATTTTCAATAGCATATTTTACATTCTTGATCGGAGTGAAAATAGAGTCAATTGAAATGTAGTTTAAAGAATTATCTTTCGGTTTGTTTTCCTCAGCAGGTACATAACCACGGCCTTTTCCAATGAAAATATCAATTTCCAGGGCAGCAGAAGTATCTAAGTTACAAATCACCAGTTCAGGGTTCATAACTTCGAAATGAGGAGTCGCTTCCCCGATCATACCTGCGGTAAATTGCTCTTTACCTTTAATGACCAAAGAAACTTTGTCAGAAGATACCCCTTCGGTCGCTGCTTTGAAACGAACTTGTTTCAAATTCAGGATGATTTCGGTAACATCTTCAATTACGCCTTTAATAGTATCAAACTCATGATCTACTGTAGCAATTTTGATTCCCGTAATCGCATAGCCTTCAAGAGAACTCAGCAGTACTCTGCGCAATGCATTACCAATGGTAACACCATATCCTGGCTCCAACGGACGGAATTCAAATTGTGCTTCAAAGTCAGTCGCTTTTTGCAATACAATTTTGTCGGGCTTTTGGAAACTCAATATAGCCATATTGAAAGTTTGTTGTTTTTGGAAGTTTAACCAATTGTGGCAATTGGCTTAAAAATATTTTTTTGCGCAATATAAATGTAAATTTGATTACCCCCAAATAATATGAGGGTAATCAAAAATTCATGCTTATTTAGAGTACAACTCTACAATTAATTGCTCTTTGATATTCTCCGGAACAAATTCACGCTCAGGTGCAGACAAGAAAGTACCTTTCAGTTCTTTCTCGTTCATATCCAACCAGTTGATGTTTGGATTTTTAGAACGTGTAAGGCTTGTTACCGCAGAGTTTACTTTAGATTTTGGTTTCAATTCGATAGTATCACCGGCTTTTAATACATAAGACGGGATGTTTACCGGGTCACCATTCACTAAAATGTGTTTGTGCGATACCAGCTGGCGTGCAGCTGGACGGGTAGGTGCAAGACCTAAACGGTAAACGGTATTGTCCAAACGGGATTCCAACAATTTGATCAGGTTCTCACCAGTCGCACCTTTCAGACGGGATGCTTCCTTGTAGATATTTCTGAATTGTTTTTCCAATACCAGGTAAGTAAATTTCGCTTTTTGTTTTTCTTTCAACTGGATCGCGTATTCAGATTGAGATTTACGCTTACGGTTACCACCGTGCATTCCCGGAGGGTTGCTGTTTTTTGAAAGATTTTTTCCGGAACCTAAGATTGGTTCACCGAAGATACGATTGATCTTGTTTTTTGGTCCAGTATAACGAGCCATTTTAAAAAGTATTTTTTCGACTTTTAATTAAAAAATCTCCCGTTCGTCTCATATAAAAATCGAAAAAGCGGATACGAGCGGGATATATTATTTATGAGTGATAAGTGATGAGTGATAGTATATCTTACCTATCACTCATCGCCTGTCATTTATGAATATTAAACGCGACGTTTTTTCGGAGGACGACAACCATTGTGAGGAATCGGAGTAATATCTTTAATGGTGATTACTTCGATACCGCTATTCGCTACAGAACGGATAGCCCCTTCACGACCAGAACCAGGTCCTTTAACGATAACATCAACTTTTTTCAAGCCAGCGTCCATTGCCACTTTAGCAGCGTCAGCAGCAGCTTGTTGTGCAGCATATGGGGTGTTCTTTTTAGAACCACGGAAGCCCATTTTACCTGCAGAAGACCAGGAGATTACCTGACCTGCCTTATTTGTAAAACTGATAATAATATTATTGAAAGTAGACGTGATATGCACATCACCATGCGCATCAACTTTTACTACTCTTTTTTTGGCGGCCGCTTTTGCAGCACTAACTTTTCCTTTTGCCATTTTAAATAAGGTAATCTTTTGAATGTTTTAATAAAGCCTAAGCGGTTAAGCGCTTAGCCGGGTAAACCCTCCTTCCTGAAAAAGTAAAAAACGGAGATCCGGCGAAAACCCGAATGGTTTTAATATTACTTTTTCGGTGCTTTTTTCTTACCGGCAACAGTACGACGTTTTCCTTTACGGGTACGGCTGTTTGTTTTAGTACGTTGTCCACGCAGCGGTAAACCTTTACGGTGACGCACTCCACGATAACAAGCGATATCCATTAAGCGTTTGATGTTCATTTGAACTTCAGAACGTAATTGACCTTCTACTTTGAATTCCGTTCCGATAATGTTACGGATAGAAGCTTGTTCATCATCATTCCATTCATTTACTTTCTTGTCAAAAGAAATTTCAGACTTAGCAAGAATGTAACGAGCAGTACTGCGGCCAATACCATAAATATAGGTCAAACCTATTTCGCCACGTTTGTTTTTCGGTAAATCGATACCAGCTATACGAGCCATTTAAAAAAATTTGTTTAAAGAATTTAGTAATAAAAATTATCCCTGACGTTGTTTAAAACGAGGATTCTTTTTGTTGATCACATACAATTTGCCTTTGCGACGCACGATTTTACAATCTGCACTGCGCTTTTTGATGGCTGCACGAACTTTCATGTTATTTATTATTATAGTTTTACAAAAACAGTTTATTGCCTTTTATTACTTATACCGGTAGATGATTCTTCCCCTGGAAAGATCATAAGGACTCATCTCCACCCCAACTTTATCCCCAGGCAGGATACGAATGTAGTGCATACGCATCTTTCCTGAAATAGTGGCTAAAATCTCGTGTCCGTTTTCCAGTCTTACCCGGAACATGGCGTTGGATAAGGCTTCTACGATACTTCCGTCTTGTTTTATTAGTGGTTGTTTTGACATAATTTCTAAAAGGAACGCAAAGGTACGAAACTTTTTTCAATTGTATGAAAAAAAATATATAGAACTGCGTTATTTGTGTTATATAGGAGACAATAAATAAATGATATTGGTAAAAATCTCCGGCAGGAAAGCAAAATTCCTTATAAATAAGCAAATCTTAATCCTCATTTTTTAAAAGTAATACAGTTATAAAAGCATGAATCCTTCCACAAAATAATATTGTTATTTACCCTATTTTATACAACTCCTATTAGCCTAAAATGAATAAAAAAAACAAAATAAGTCCAATTACGTACTAAATAATTTAATTATCTTAAAATAAAATTTAAATTTGCACTTTATAGTACTATATTATAAGATTATAAAGCTGAAATAGTATCAACAAATGAATAGCCTTGAATTATTAAAAGCATTGATTGATAAATTAAGCCAATATGAAGCGCATGCTGAAGACAAGAATGCACTGAGCCTAGAAGGATTTGCTGCTTCTTTAAGCCCTGCAAATGACCTGGAATTACTCAAAAATTCTATTATAGGAAAAACCAACCCGGAAATCCTGAAGAGCCCGCACCATATTGCCAATAATATAGAACGTGTAATCGCCCAACACATACTTTTACTTTACAGGTATATTAAATTCTATGCCAAAACCGCCTTTGCGGAAAGCAATATCAGGACCATGGAAGAATTTAGTTTCCTGATCAATGTGATGCAACACGAACGCATTACGAAAACGGACCTGATCAGGAAGAATATTATTGAAAAAAGTAGTGGTATTGAGATCATCAACCGCTTAATAAAGTCTAAAATGTTCATACAAGTAGATAACCCGGAGGACCAGCGGAGCCATTTGATACAGCTTACCGATTATGGCAAATCGGAATTATTCAGGATTTTTGGCAAAATGAATACATTAGGGAAAATAGCTACCGGCTCTTTAAATGATGCAGAGAAAGAGCAGTTAGCTTTAATGCTTAAAAAGTTAGATCATTTCCACTATGATAATTATAATAATAAGGAACTGAAAGAACTTGAAGATTATCTTCCCTCCTTATCCTAAATAAGCAGTACATAGTTAACTATTAATCAGCGAGATAGCATTTATAAGCTAGCTCGCTTTTTATTTTTAATTATTAAAAAATAAAAGTGCTTTTTTGTACTTTTTGTTACATAATTAGTATATTTGTGTTCTATACTTATTCGATATAACAATCACCTGATAATATTCACATATATGGGCAAAAAGATAGCTATAATAGGTTCGGGAATTTCAGGTTTGTCTGCCGCTGCTTATGCCGCAAAACAGGGAAACGAAGTCCACGTTTTCGAAAAGCATGGACAACCCGGGGGCAGGGCCAGGCAATTCACCACCGAAAACGGCTATACTTTTGACATGGGCCCAAGCTGGTATTGGATGCCTGATATTATTGAAAATTTTTTTAAAGATTTTGGCTATAACGCAGCGAATTTCTACCAGCTGATCTCTCTTAACCCTCAGTTTGAGATGGTATTCGATAAGGGAAAGCTTTCTATCCCGGAAAACTATGCTGCCCTGAAAGAGCTTTTTGAAAGTATAGAGCCCGGTAGTGGTCAGCAACTGGATGCTTTTATGCAATCGGCAAAATACAAATATGAAGTGGGTATGCAGGATTTTGTCAACAAACCCTGCTACAGCTGGCTCGAATTCCTATCGCCCAAAATTGCCAGGAATGCGCTGAAACTTGACCTGCTCAGCAATTTCAGGTCTTATGTGGGCAAATACTTTAGTCATCCGCAGCTCAGAACACTAATGGAATTCCCTGTTATATTTTTAGGCGCTTCTCCCAAAAACATACCGGCTTTATACAGCCTTATGAATTATGGAGGTTACGCTTTAGGCACCTGGTATCCAATGGGCGGATTTTACCAGCTAGTGCTTGCAATGAAGCAGGTCGCGGAACAACAGGGCGCAACATTTCACTTTAATCAACCGGTGCAGAAGATCATTAGTGAAAAAGACAAAGTAACTGGTATAGAAGTAAATGGAAAGATCCTGGATTTTGACGCGGTAATTTCGTCTGCCGATTACAGGCATAGCGAAACTTTACTGGAAGATCATCAAAAGAATTATACTGACCGCTACTGGGAAACCCGCACTTTTGCCCCTTCCTGCCTGATCTACTATTTAGGGTTTGATAAAGTGATCCCCAACCTGAAACACCATACCTTATTCTTTGAGTATGACCTGGACAACCATATCCATAGTATCTATGAAGATAAAAGCTGGCCGGAACAACCATTATTTTATGCCTGCTGCCCTTCCAAAACTGATCCCGGTGTAGCCCCCGAAGGTCATGAGAATGTATTTCTTCTCATGCCATTGGCAACAGGTATTTCGGACCAGGAAAGTACTCGTGAAGTGTATTTAAGAGAAATGATCAACAGGCTTGAGAAGTATACAGGTACAGAAAACCTGAAGCAACATATTACCTATAAAAGGAGCTATTGTGTAAGCGATTTTATACAAGATTACAATGCTTACCAGGGCAATGCTTATGGCCTGGCCAACACTTTAAAACAGACTGCCGTTTTAAAACCCGGCATCAGGAACAAAAAGCTGAAGAATCTATTTTATACCGGCCAATTGACCGTTCCCGGACCGGGCGTACCGCCTTCCATTATTTCGGGGAAAATAGTAGCCGGTGAAGTTGACAAAATAAAGATAAGTAAAAAGAACGCGGCGGCCCTTAACGTATGATAATACAGCCAATTAAACTTTCCTCACAACCCACAAAAAAAGCTAAATGAAAAAACTGTTTGACGAATTATCCTACCAGGTGAGCAAGGCCACCACGCAGAAATACAGCACCAGTTTTTCGCTGGGCATTCTCGCGTTGAGTACCGGTATGCGTCCCCCCATATATGCTATATACGGATTCGTGCGTTTAGCGGACGAGATCGTAGACAGCTTTCATGATTATGATAAAAAATGTTTGCTGAACCGGTTTACAGAGCAGACCTGGCAGGCTATAGAGGAAGGTATTTCGCTTAATCCTATCCTGCAATCGTTCCAGGAAGTTGTTCATAAATATAACATTGATCATCAACTGATCCGGCAGTTCCTGCATAGTATGGAGATGGACCTTGAACAGATAGACTACAACTCCGACCTGTATAAAGAATATATACTGGGTTCAGCAGAAGTGGTGGGGCTGATGTGCCTGCAAATCTTTGTAAATGGCAATAAAGAAGAATATGAGCGGCTGAAGCCTTATGCGATGAAGCTGGGATCGGCTTTCCAGAAAGTAAATTTTCTCCGCGACCTTAAAGATGACTACCAGCTTTTAGGCCGTACTTATTTCCCTAATATAGAAATGAATGTATTTAATAACCAGATCAAGCAACAGATAGAGACCGAAATAGGAGAAGAATTTAAAACAGCACTGGAAGGCATTAAAATGCTACCTGTCGCGTCAAGATTTGGCGTATACCTGGCCTATAAATATTACCTTTCTTTATTTAGAAAAATAAAAAATACCCCTGCGGAAAAAATCCTGAATGAGAGGATAAGAATACATAACGGGCAAAAGCTTTCCCTGGCAATGAGCAGTTACCTGCAATATAAAATGGCTATTTTATGAAAAAGATAACCGCCCTCATAACGGCTACCCTTCTTGTTGCTACAGCATCAGCGCCCGCTTTTGCCTTAGACCCTGAATATATACGTCAAAACTATGAGCAGGCGGTAAAAAATGAAAAACTATGCAAAACGCTTATAGCACAGCTGTCGAAAGAAACCGGCAATGCGGTTTTCCTGGGCTACCTGGGCGCCCTTCAGACCATATGGGCCAATCATACCAGCAGCCCTATCGCTAAACTGAACACCTTCAACAAAGGAAAAAAAAATATTGAACAGGCGCTTAAAATGGCGCCGAACAACATAGAACTGCATTTCATACGCTTATCCATACAGGTAAATTGCCCTGATTTTTTGCAATACAGCAGCCACATTAACGAAGATAAAAAGTTTATCAAAAGTAATATAGATAAGATAGTTTCTAAATCACTTAAAGCCATGTGCTATAAATTGATTAATTAAAAAATTAAAAGACATGAATATACTCCTCCTCCTGGTGACTTTCTTTTTGATGGAAGGAGCAACCTGGATCATTCATAAATATGTTATGCATGGCTTCCTGTGGGTATTACACAGAGACCACCACGACCATAGCAATGAAGGGCCTCTGGAAAGAAACGACTGGTTCTTTGTCATATTCGCCCTGCCGGCCATCCTGCTGATGTACCTGGGTGCTGATAAAGGATTTAATCATCTATTCTATATCGGCCTTGGCATTAGCTTATATGGTATGGCCTACTTTTTTGTACATGATATTTTCATACATCAGCGCGTCAAGCTGTTACGCGCTACACAAAACCCTTACCTGCTGGCCATACGCAGAGCGCATAAACAGCACCATAAACATACTGGGAAAGAAGAGGGAGAATGTTTCGGTTTCTTATGGGTACCGGTGAAATATTTCAAAATGTATTTTAATAAAAAGTGATGCTGCAATCTTATACATACCTGTTAATTAATTTCTTTACGATCATTGTTTGCTTCATTGCATCTTTCGATAAAAGAATTCAATTCCATAAATGGTTTGGCACCTTTTTACTTTCCAGTACCCTTGTAGCAATCCCCTTCATCGCCTGGGATGTTTGGTTTACAAAAATGGGCGTATGGTGGTTCGACACCAATTATACCATAGGCTGGATCATTGCCGGCCTTCCGGTGGAAGAATGGCTCTTTTTTTTCTGCATCCCTTTTTCCTGTGTATTTACCTATTTCTGCCTTGAAAAATTCTTTGACTGGAACTGGGCTAATGCTTTTAATAATATCATTGTATTTGTTGCGATCATTGTATGTGGCGTGATCGCATTATTACATCCTGATAAAACCTATACTTTACTTACCGCTATCGTCACTATAGTTACGTTAATTTACCTCCATTTTATCGCTAAAGTAATATGGATCGGTCGTGCTTCCCTTACCTTCATCATCCTGATGCCAGGCTTTTTCGGCGTCAATGGTATATTGACCGGCACCGGTATTGATTCCCCTATCGTCAACTACAACCCGGAACGCTTTTTAGGAATAAGGATACTCACCATTCCCATCGAAGATGCAGTATACGGCTACAGCCAGTTCTTACTTAATATTTATTTTTTCAAATTATTTCAAAAAAGGAAAAGATCATGAAAAATAAAAAAATCATCCTCGGGATAGCTTTAGCAACAGCAGCTACAGTATTATTATCCAATTGTGCTTCGATACCTAAAAAAGCGAAGGCGGTTACCAATTTTGATGCGGATAAATATTTAGGCACCTGGTACGAGATCGCCCGTTTTGACTATCGTTTTGAAAAAAACATGGACAACGTCACCGCGCAGTATAGCTTAAAAGATAACGGCAAAATAAGGGTATTCAATAGTGGCCACGACTACAAAAAAGGCACCTGGAAGTCTTCTGCCGGTGAAGCAAAGTTCCGGGTCAATAAAACAGTAGGCGCTTTAAAAGTAAGCTTCTTCAAACCTTTTTATGCGGGCTATAGTGTGGTTGCCATAGATCAGGAGTACCAATATGCTTTAGTAGCCGGGCGCAATCTGAAATACCTCTGGTTACTGTCCAGGAAAAAAACAATTCCTGAATCAGTAAAACAAAGCTACCTAAAACTGGCTGAAGAGATCGGCTATGATACCAGCAAGCTGATATGGGTGAAACAGGACAAAGAAAATCCTTTATTAAATGCGCGATAAGGTAGTTATTTTCTGGTTCAGGCGCGATTTGCGGCTGGAAGACAATACGGGCCTGGCCCGGGCTCTTGCATCGGGTTATCCTGTAGTGCCCCTGTTTATCTTCGACACTGAAATTTTGAACCGGCTGGAAGATAAATACGACCGGCGTGTTGATTATATACACCAGGCTCTTTCGGCGATGAACGAAGTATTGCAAAACTACCAGTCAGGGTTGCAGGTCTTCCATGGTACCGCTAGTGCTGCCTTTGCGGAATACTTGCAGCGATATGATGTGCAGGAAGTTTACTGTAACCGGGATTATGAGCCCCAAGCAATAAAAAGGGATCAGGAGGTAAAGGAGCTATTAGCCGGAACAGGCGTATCTTTCAACAGCTTTAAAGACCAGGTTATTTTTGACCAGTATGATGTACTGAAACAGGATGGCAGTCCTTATACGGTTTATACACCATACGCCAATAAATGGCGTAGTTTATTAAAACCGGAACATCTTGTACCGCAGCAAGTTGAGCCAGATCATTTTTATAAGACAGATCCTGTAAAAATCCCTGGCATTGAAGCCTTGGGATTTATAAAAACAGACCTCAGCTTTGAGCCCCCACAATTGGATATAAGCATCATAGGCACCTATGACAAGTACCGCGACTATCCGGCATTACAGCGGACAACATTATTGGGTATTGCCTTAAGATTCGGCACGATAAGTATCCGTAAATGTGTCGCGTTCGCACAGCAACATAATGAGGTATGGCTGGCAGAGTTGATCTGGCGGGAATTCTTTATGCAGATTTTGTTTCATTTCCCAAGAGTGGTGAGCCAGTCCTTCAAAACGCAATATGATACTATTGAATGGCGCAATAATGAACAGGAATTTACCCGATGGTGCACAGGCGATACCGGCTACCCTATTGTGGATGCAGGCATGCGGCAGCTGAACCAAACCGGGTTTATGCATAATCGCGTAAGGATGATCGTGGCCAGCTTCCTGTGCAAGCATTTGCTGATCGACTGGCGATGGGGCGAAGCTTATTTCGCGCAAAAACTGAATGATTATGATTTATCGGCCAATAACGGGAACTGGCAATGGGCTGCAGGTTGTGGCTGCGACGCTGCTCCCTATTTCAGGATATTCAACCCTTACACGCAAACCCTGAAATTTGACAAAGAATTGAAGTACATCAAAACCTGGAACCCTGATTTTGACCAACAAATAATGCCGCCGATTGTCAACCACGAAGCTGCACGGGAAAGGGCGCTAAAAACTTACAAAAGGGCTTTGGAACAGACCCGGTAAAACTATATTTTATGCAGAGAGATAAAGTAATTTTAGTGGATCAAAATGACCAGGAAGTGGGCTGCGCAGACAAAATGGAAGCGCATATAAAAGGGATGTTGCACCGTGCTTTTTCCGTCTTCCTCTTTAATTCAAAAAAAGAAATGCTCATTCATCAAAGGGCAGTCGGGAAATACCATGGCGGCGGCCTGTGGACGAATGCCTGCTGCTCCCACCCGCAACCCGGAGAAGACATTAAGTGCAGCGCGACGGAAAGGCTTCATTTCGAAATGGGCCTTCAATGTGAGCTGCAAAAAGCATTTTCTTTCATTTACCACTCACCGGTTGAAAACGGTCTTATCGAGCATGAATATGACCATGTTTACATTGGTTTTACAGATGACACTCCTTTACCGCATCCGGATGAAGTCCAGAGCTACCGCTGGATCAGTACCACAGATTTAAAAAATGAAATTGAGCGCCAGCCGGAAAAGTTTACTTTCTGGTTTAAGAAAGCGCTGCAGATGATCCTGCTCAATTTCAGCTTTAGCAGCTAAACTATACTTCATGTTTAGTATTCTTTATGCTATTCAGTTATTAGTTATTCTTAACAGCTCTATGTTTTAAAACAATTGAGCCCACTCTTTTTTTGAATTTCGTAAGCCTTAAATAGAAAATCCCAACCTTTGGCCCGGGAACGAGCTAAGGTGGGATTTGTATGAAACAAATATGAAACAAAAAAATTTTATCCTTCTACTTTCCGTCCAGAAAAGAAAATAGCATTCTTATCCGGATAATGTTCATGGAATAACCTCCCCTTGTTGCCGGTATAACATTTCTATACCGGCAATAATCAGCTATTTATTCAGATTGTATTTTTTTCAAGGTCCCGGGTATTTGTTTTACTTTGATTTTATCACTTTGTAACCAGAAGTGCTGCCATCCTGCTCGATGACCTTAATTTGGTATACACCATCATCCAGGTTACCTAATCCAACAGAGACCGTCGCCCCTTCCGTTTTTTGTGATACCATCAATCTTCCCGTTACATCATAAACAGCGATCTGTTCGTCTCCCTGTAAACCTATAATGTTCACTTGATCTTTTGCAGGATTAGGGTACAATAAGATACTCTTCTCTCCATCAAATTTTAGCATACGCACCTGGCTGTATTCGTATTTACCATCCCTGTCCGTCTGCTTAAGGCGGTAATAGCTCTGCCCGTTCAATGGAGCTTCGTCTGTAAAATTGTAACTCAGCTTAAAGTTGCTATTCCCGTTATCGCACTGACTCTTAACGAACCCTATGTTAGTCCACACGCGTCCATCAGTGCTACGTTCTATACCAAAGCCTTTGTTATTCTGCTCCGAAACAGTAGCCCATTCCAAGAGAGCTGTTTGACCTTGCCTGGTTGCGGTAAAGCTCTCTAATTTTACAGATAAAGGTTGTGCTACCGTGAATGAATTGGGCATTATATTGTCGGTCGGATCCTGCTCTCCTGCTATAAATGGTAAATTACGCTCTAAAGTAATGGAAACAGTACCTCCGCCCACTTGAAACCCAACAACAGGAAGGGTTAATGGCAATGCGTCGAGCTGACCCATAGCCTGCATATTAGATACTATAATGGTCCCTGAAGGGCCAAATTCTACATACTCTACACTCCATCCCTGGCTGGCAAGCTGACTAGTCAGTGCAGCCAAAGTGCCGTCCTGTAAACCAAATTGGCTGGGAAAGCTGACCTGAGCATTGATCGCGTTAACCGGTATATTGCCACAACAGGGAGATGAACTGCCATTAGCAATACTAAAAACCATATTTGCCGTTTGGTTAATCATATTACCACCTGATGCCAAGTTGATATCGGTTATGCCAATATTAGCCTGTGTGGCATTTGACGGTATTTGCGCTACTGCAAACAATGCTGATAGCAATAATATAAATGTTATGCTGGTTATTTTATTGATAAGTTTCATAGTTATTTTTTTATTGTATGATTAATTGCCTTAAAGTAATATTATTTGTATTGTTGGCTTCCCCTCCGGATTCATCAAAAATCAAAGTCTGAACATTGACTGTTCCCATAGTGGCCGTAGGTCTTACCTGCATAATGATACCAATTTTAGAAACTCCGTACGCAGGGATTTCAACAGTACTTTTTAGCTGGAATACCATACCGGTGGCCGTATTGGATATCAGATTCCAATCTGAATTATGAACAGTGGTACCACTCAAGGTAGTGGCAGAAGGATTAAAGCTATATTCAAAATTTGCGCTTTTTGAAATACGTACGTAAACCGGCTGTGTGGCATTTGTCGTACTCTTACCGGCAATTTCACCGATATTGGCAATATAATTCCTGCTGGTTCCGGCACTAATAGTAAACGTACCATTGGTTATGGAAGAACTTGGTGTTAAATCAGGTCCTGAACAGACTAAAGGAGTAGTTCCATCATTCGGCAACTGTACAGCACCCCTGGTATCTACATATGCGCCATATACCCGCAAAGTCTGATCCAGTCCTGAAGCCAGGCCACCTATCGTTATCCGCACTTCATTAAACGGAAGCGTAGTTTCAAAACCCGGTGTGTAAAAATCGGCAGGGGTACCAAACCATTGGGTCAGTAAAGTGAAGTCCGCCAAGGCTGCATCCGTTTTGATTTCCTGTTGCATGCCATTCAAGTAAGTGGTAACCGTAACCCCGGTAAACAACCCGCCTGAAATAATAAAGTTTTGCTTTTCTACAGAGAATCCTGCATGCGTTCCTGCCGGGAATACCACGCCAGGTGCGGCTACAGCTATAGAACCGGTGGTAGCACCTGCTGCGGGGAGATGAATAGTCGCGTAGTCCGCATTGGAAGGACTCACCACATTCCATACATCTTCTATACCATAGCCACCGGACACTACGCCTGTATAACCTGTACGATCAAATTCCACCACCGCGGGTATCGTTAGCCCAGCACCATTATTGTCTGTCAATACAATTGTTGTATCACATTGGATCTCGGTTACAGCACATGAAGCAGCAGTATCAAAGCTTCTTGCTATGAAATCATAAATTCTTATTTCACCTACGGATATACCGGCCAAACGCTGCACAACCAAACGAGCCTCGTCAAAGGTGGTTTTGGCTACGGTGCCTATAATGTTACGCTGCCAGCCTCCTGTTATTAAGGATGAACTTACACCTCCGCCCAACTGATCGCCGGTGCTGGTTTGTACCAAAAGCCCGTTACGATAAAGTTCCAATTTTGTTTGGTAAAACCCGTTGAGCTGGAACCAGTCTTGCGTTTCAACATCAAACCCTACATAAGTTTTGGCAGGATAATGATATTTAGTACTATCCGCATTGTATGCGCCATTAGCTACACTAAATGCGATCTCAGCCCCTACAGTAGCCCCTAATTGCAATGCTGCATAGTTAAGGGCATTAGCGTCTATCGCATTTTGAGAATTAACGATAGTGCTGTTACCATCGGCAAAGGCATTAACTCCGGTGTTCTTTCCATTAATATAAACGGGATGTTCCGGGTTGCGCAGCTGGTCTATCACATCACAGGCTATATCCTGCTCACAAAAGCGTTGGATAACGGCGGCATAAATCTCTATTACCCCCCAGCTTACACTTGCATTTTTATTGATGGTCAGCTTAACACCGCTAAACGGAACCGGAGCGGCATAGCCGATCACCTGGCGTGCGGTAGTACCGCTAAGCAGAGAGGAATGGGCGCCGAAAAAGCTGGAGTTCATTACCTCACTATGTATTACATTACCTTGTTCGTTAAGCAAAGAAACGGTAATGGAGCTTCCGAAAAGCTGTCCTGCTGCTACTGTTGGGAACGCTACATCAAAGCCGGCGAATGTACCTTTTGGATACTTATCCGTTGCTGTTTTACTACCGTCCTGGATCGCAACCGAGGCTGTAATGGTGGCACCTATTGTTGTATACAATTTGGCAGGGCTGGTTGTACTGCTTACCAGATTGTTCAAATCTTCAAAATAAGTATTTCCGGTACCTATACCTACTATACCTGTATTCTTGTTGTCTATAAAGACAGGGAAACCATTGGAACGTTTAAGCTTTGTAAGCGCATTACAATCAGTAAGCGCGGTTACATCTGTAGGACAAAATTGCTCAATTACCGCCCGGTAAACTCTTGTGCCGGACAATGCAGATGTGCTTACAATTTTTTCTACAGAAATCCTGATCTCATCAAAAGCACTTGTCGTTTTAAACCCGATAATATGCCTTCCTTTATTCGGCGTAAAAAAATTCACTCCTATTAAATCCTGGTTACTATAGTTTTCTACCAGTGCACCGTTCAGGTAAGTGCTGATGATGTACTTTTTGCTAAAGCTTGCTGCCGCCCAGTCGGTTTCCTCAATTTCAAACCCGGCAAAGGTGCCGGAGGCATAGCCTCCGGTCTGTTCCGAAACCACCGAAATACCATAATTAGAATACAGCGCACCACTGGCCACCGCATCACCAATAGTTGCATAATTATTCAGGTTGCCATCTGTAACATGGTGGGCATTTGCGATACCCGGGTCCCCTACAGCAATATTGACAGCGCTGGTCCCGATAGCATTTGCGTATACAGGATGATTTTGCGCCCCACCCTGTACTCCAGCTATAAGACTTACCGGCTGATTCGTACAGGTAATTGTCGCATCACAAAAACGTTGAACGACAGGATAATAGGCTTCTACTATACCCACCCCCCCGGAGAAAGTCATATTGATCTCGTATTCAATTCTGTTGAACGGTACCGGGCAAACATCTCCTACTACAAAATAATCCCCGTTCACTGTTGCATTAAAAACTTCGTAAGTACTTGTGTCATGAACAAGTGTATTATTCATGTAAAAATTAAGCTTCTTATGAAAAATAACCGAGGTAAATGCGCCGGAAAGATTATACACTGCCCCACCCAGTGTACCGCCGGGATAGACCACCGCCAGGTCTTTGATACCGCCCTTGTAATAAGACGCACCCAGGTTTACATATGGTATGGTTCCATGTGTATTAGGGTCTTCATCTTCCATTGCCGGTACCAACCCAGGCCAGAGTGATGCCGGTACATAAACCGGTATACCACCTACGATCGTAAAAGCATCTCCTGAGGCTTCAAGCCCGCGACCGGTAAGCGGAATCTGGGCATTGCAGGTAACCTCCTGGTTCCCAACATTGTCAAAGCCGCCACCAAAACGGGTATAGCGTTGAAAATATACATGTTTGACATTATGAGTGAATGAACCCAACAAACCTCTTGTTGAGGTCAGGTGAACGGAAACCGAATCAAATGCTTCATGGGCATAGAAACCCGCATCTGTATCACCCAGGACAGCCCAGGACAATTCCTCACTACTTTCTACCATTACGCCATCCTTATAAGTCCTGATCACAATATGCCCGGGCGCTAAAATACTAAGACTACCGGACCGGGATGCTACAACGCCAATCCTGTACCCTGTAAAAGGCTTTGTTCTGAAAGTTTCCCCATTGCTAATGCCTGCCGCATCTGTAAACGTGCCTGCGGTGTTATGGCTAATAGAAGCTGCATTCGAGGTATTATTATCCGTAATAGCGGTTGGACTTGTCCATCCCGTTGCTGTGGCCTGTACCGCAGAGGAAAAGGTAGTACCATTTACCCAAGGCACTTTCTCATTATTGTTGGCAGGTACTACTGCCGCATCCTGGGCATATAATACCGACGGCAACACTACACCTGCCATAATAGCTGTAAGTGTTGATAAGCCGAATTTGTAAAACAATTTTCTCATACTCATCATTTTAAAATTTACAATCATTGTTTGTTTTTTTATCCATAGGTGTAAGTTTTATGGATATTAAAGCATTTAAAACATTAAAAATTTGATTACTTTTTAAATTTGAAGTGATGGCTATAAACCGGTTTGAAAATGCCATTAGAAAGTCTTTAGACACTCCTGCTTAGAATTAAATCTTATGCAAGATTACAAGGGCGCACCAAGAGAAAAAAGTGGATATGGTAAGGAATATTAAATTTAGACGATGCTTTGAGGAACAATATACCGATTCAATAATAATATATAAAATTAAAATAATATAATTTTCATGATTTTGATTATCAATGACATATAAAATTAAAAAATGGAATAATTTCAAAAATAATGTCATGTAAATCCAGCCGTTTAAAGCTTTTCACATATTGAAACTCTACATTTGCACTGGGGGGGTATTAAATTAACCAACTATCATTTTAATAAGTATGAACAAATCTTTATCAATTCCCGCTGGTCATTTTGATATCTCAAAATGCATCTTTACACTATCCGTCATTTTATTCCTGAATATTTATCCCTGTTATGCACAAAATGCTGTTACAGCAAAACAGCTCCATAAGCAAATAAATGAGGTATTAACAACAGCGAATGAACAAAAAATGAGTACACCGCAATCCATTATCATGCTGGACAGCCTTTATCATCAGGCTAAATCTCAAGACTTTAGTGAGGAAGTGGCCTATGCCGGTGTAAATCTTATGAGGTATAACATGCATAGAAATCATAATGAAAAAGTGATCTCAACCGGCAATGATATCATCAAAAACACAAAAAAAATGAATGATGAAGAAGCCTCGGAGCTACACAGAATGATGGGGCTGTCTTATGGTAACTTGGGCTTGTTGGATGAATCCTACGAAGAATACCAGGTCGCTATAAGATTTGCTGAAAAAATAAAGGATAAGGACATACGTCATTATATTATGAGCCTCTGTTACGAGAATTTCACCAGCTACTTTGACCAGTCAAAAAAACACTCAGATTCAATTCTTTATTACCTCTCGAAAAGCCTCTGCTTCGCCGAGGCAATAGCGGAACAGAGTAAAACCATATCGGCTGACCTGAAACTGGACCAACTTGTGCTGTTACATTCCAACCTGGGATTGTATTATATGTATATAGCACTACCAGCCCAACCGGAACTGGCAGAGCAACACTTGCTCAATGCATTGACAATAAATGAAACGAAGCAAGGCCAGGTATTTAAACTAACAGAATCGGCCCTATTGGCAGCTTTAAGCAAATTTTATTATACACAGGGAAAATACGATAAAGCGCTGGCACACGCACAAAAGGCCTTAATTCTGGAAAAAGAAGTTTCCTCTCCATATTTAAGAACAGAAATTTACGAAGTGCTTGCCAAAACCTATCAGGCACAAGGCAATAAAGATGAGTCCATTAAGTATATGGATATTCTGACAGTGCTCAATGATAGCCTTAAAATTGTTGAGAAAGCAGGTACAGCGACATCGGTACAGCAGCTCTCCCTGCAGGAAAAAGAAAGCAGCACCAAAAAGGTAAACGCAGTTACCGGAATTGCTGCCGGCTTAATATTAATCATATCATTGACATCATTCCTGCTATGGAAGAAGAAAAAGCTTACACTACGGAAGCGATATGAACAAATTATAGAAAAATTAAAAATAGAAAATACCATGGAAAACAATGTTACAGCAAACGAGGCCGTAAAAGCTGAACAGACGCCCGACCTCCCCGGGAAAGAATCTGTAGGCGAAGAAAATCATCCTTATTATATTAGAACACAAGTGGTTGCTTTCATTGAGCAAAGTGAAGAAGCTATTACTGGGGCAGAACAACCTGAGGTATTCGATACAGAAAGAGAAAACGATAAAACAAAACATACAACGGCTATCTCGGACAGCACCCTGGCCAAGCTACAGGTCAAACTGGAAAAATTTGAGCGTTCTGATCGCTACCTGAGAAAAGATATAAACCTTATTTCCGTAGCCCATTACCTGGACACCAACCAGACTTACCTTTCGGAATTGATCAAACTGCACAAAGGAACCACATTCAGCAACTACATCAATAGTCTTAAAATAGAATATATCATCCGCAAGTTGTACGAAGACCCTGTTTACAGGGAATATAAGATTAGCCACCTGGCAGAGGAATGCGGTTTTGCTTCGAGACAGGTATTTATGCAGGTATTTAAAAAGATCACAGGAGTTACTCCCTCATATTATATCAGCCGGTTGAAGGAAGAAAATAGCTAAGTCTTCCTACTTCTACATTTTCCAGGCATAAAAAAATCCTGTATATTATATAATATGCGGTAGAGGGTAGATATCTTTAAAATTAATACCACTTGTTAATACATAACTAATTAATAATAAGCAAGTTAAATGAAAAAACACCCGGTTTGCACCAATGTTATAAATCTTATCTAATATTAAATTTTATCGAATAGCTTTTTTAAAATTATTACTACTATCATTTTGGGGGGCCATTGTGCTGTATTTACTTTACTTGATTAGACTCCTATAAAACAAAAGCCTTAGGGCAGGCAGACAATAATCCAAAATGAAAACATCCCATTCCCAATAAAATAAAAAAGATTATGAAAAAATTACGCTACCTATTAAGTTCTTTAGCCCTGGTCGGAATGTGTACTCAGCAATTAAATGCACAGGTATCCCTTCCGTGGACTGAAGATTTCGAAGCAACATCAACATCTGCCCAACAGTGGGATCTGACCAACCTTGTATCTCCGCCAGATGTCATTGTGGCAATAGATAATCAGCAAAGCGGCTATGGTGAAGGGGAGCGTTCGCTTATGTACAACTTTTATTCGCCAATGTTTTTTACAGTGTTTGATGCAAAAACACCGATCATCAATAATCCAGATCGCTCGGGACTTAAAGTTTCTTTTGATTTTGCTGCTGCTGTGCGTTATACAATGCCTGTTGCCCTTCAGAGTAACTTTGCAGTGGACTTCCTCTATCTTTTTGCTTCCAAAGACAGCGGCACTACCTGGAGCCTGATAGACACTTTCCGTATAGACACTAATGGTATTTTAAATACCTACGGTTGCTACGGAGCTCCATTTGTATGTGGAGCAAGCCCCAATATGCACTTTATTCCCAATGATACACAATGGACTACAATCACTAATATAAAACTGCCCCGTGGTACCAACAGGCTCAACTTTAGAGGAACGCGTACCAATACCTACGAAAGCAATTGGGCCTATATGGACAATGTTAAGGTTGATACCTGCTATACTGAAAAACCTACAGGGGACACTTTGCAGTATGATGCAAGCTACACAACAGTTCTAGATCTTCAGGTAACAGGTACTGACCTGACCTGGTATAGTGATGCAGACGCTATGAACGAAATTCTCACCTCAACAGTGCTTGTAAACGAGACTTATTACTATGTGACACAAACGGTAAATGGTTGTGAAAGTGCTCCGAAAACTATCTTATTTAAAGCACCGACAAACATTAAAGCTAATTCTGGTATATTCAAAGATGTAAAAATCTATCCCAATCCTGCTCATGGAAGTATAATTATTGATGCAGCCATGCCGGTACAGAATATCAGCATACAGGATATTACAGGCAAAACCGTAATGCAGATAAAACAGAATACCAAGCAAATTGACATCTCCTCTTTAAAAGCAGGAACTTACTTCTTAACATTAAGAAACGGGTATGCCACAGGGACTTTTAAGTTCGCAAAATTCTAATACTATATAAACAAGCCGCTTAATTTCCCGGTGACCTAAGAAAAGCTACCTGTTCAGGTAGCTTTTCTTAACTATTTTAAACAAGGCCATTTCACTGCTCCGGCTCATCATAATATAATATCGAACTATTTTCTTTAGTAAGAGCTAATATTTTCCTGGTACAAGCTATAGCTCCGCAAGCCGCTCCATTGCCTGCTTTTCCTTTGCTGACAAATCTTTGAGTATAGCTGAAGCTTCCTCCAGGTATCGCCTGTCCCTGGTTGCGCTAACTTTCATAAATAAATCACTTACTTTAGTCCACAGCGCCGCTATTTCTACAAAAGCCTCGTAACCGGCTTTGATTACATCCAGCTGTAACAGGGCATAACTTTCTTTGAGAAAATCCCGGTATAAGTTCCGGAATAGCGCACCGCCTGTACCGGCACGCTCCATTATATTTGCCGCAGCGGCAAACTCCTGTGTTATATTTTTACTGGTGTTGAACCAATCCCGGATAGCGGTTGCCGTCTTCAGGATACCTTTATAAGCTATATTTTGTATCGGCGGGTTCAGGTAAGCCTTCGCATTATTACGGATAGCCGCCGGAACAACCGTTGCAAGGTCATAGTTTTCACCAAGCTGAAGCGTATAGTACAGGTTACGGGAGGACATCGGGCCCTTCTCTGCCCTGGCCAGGGCAAGGCTTTCCAGCGAGGTCTGTACCTTGCCACCTTGTTGCCGGGTATCTACCAGGTAGGCCTGCTGCTCATCATAACCATATATAGCGGCATAATGACCGGCAAAATGGAAAGGATGGCTAAAATATTCCAGGTGATAACAATCCAGTTTCAGGCCCACCACCGTCCCGGCATCCAGCAATGCTTTAACCTCTTCCCAGGCTTTCTTCACCGAAGCGGTCTCTTTCACTTTCAATTCCAGGTTCAGGTTCCGGGCTATATTTTCAGTCAGCAGGTCCGTTTTTACCCTTCCCCCTAAAAAAGGAAAATCCATTGTTTTCATGTGCCAGAAGATAAAGCTAAGCCCTTCGCCCAAACCGAAAAGCATAGGCTCTGAAAGTTCAATCCCTAATTGCCGCAATAAAGTTCCCGTGGCCGTTGTTTCACAATGCTGGCCGTCAAAATATTTAAAATCTTCCATCTTTTTGTTTTCGGCAAATTTACCCCCTGCAACTGTCAACCATATGTCAGGAATTAAAACCAGGCTTTTATTTTTAAGCTCAGCAAATATACTGCGGTTACTATACACGATAACCAGCAAAGCCATTGACGCGTGATCAATGGCTTTGTATTTATAGTTAAGGAACAGGTCTGGCCTGTTTATTTTCTTTTACCTTACCAGGGTCACTTCACCGGCGAACACCTTATTGGTGCCATCCAGGAAGTAGATCACCAGTTTATAGCTATACACGCCTTTGTCGGCAGGACGACCATTGTACATCCCATCCCAGCCATGGTTCATGTTGGCCGTAGCATGCACCAACTGGCCATAACGGTTGTAGACCCGGAAGTCCATAGTATTGTAGGCCCGCTCCAGTTTCAGTACCGGCCGGAAGATATCATTGAGGCCGTCGCCATTCGGACTGAAAGCATTCGGTACCGCTACCTCTTTGCTGTATTCCCGCGGATCAATGTTCACCCGGAACTCATCCTCACAACCGCCATCCAGCGACCGGGCTCTTACGATTACCTGGGTAGGTGCGGTGAAGGAA
>PJUL01000163.1_pt1 | contig 57267 bp, 44 predicted proteins | sample 1512221 | NCBI WGS metagenome assembly PJUL01 (sample SAMN08177667, study PRJNA422409) | Feces metagenome, whole genome shotgun sequencing project.
GTTTGCATGAACGACGACGATCCGGTCGCCGTGATCCGTGGGAGCTACGCGCTCGGTCATTTCGGCGAGAACCTGCGCATCTGCACAGCCTACATGGACAAGGCGCTGAGGGCGGATCCGCAGTCTGCGTTGGGCTGGTATCTCAGCGGTGGCCAATTGCTCTCGGCGGGAAAGCGAGAAGATGGCATGAGGCGCATTCGCCGGGCATCTCGGTCGAACCCCAACGAGCGCGAGAGTGCGGACATCGCGATACTAACGACGCTCTCCAACCTTCTTGATGGGAAAGTCGATACGGCGACCGTCAACGCTGAGGCCGCCTTTTCACTGGCGCCGCGCAATCCGCGGACGTTTGGCTTGTTGGCAGCGAGCCATGCGCAGGGTGGCCGTTCAGGAGAAGCAGCCCACGCAATGCACCTGCTTCGGCGTCACAGCCCGGAGCTTCGGATTAGTGGCGTCAAGTCGTGGATACATCTTCGTCATCGCGAAGACCTGGAAATATTCGTCGAGGGGCTCAGAAGTGCAGGCCTCCCGGCGTGACCGATACGTGGTAAGACCGGGCGAACCCCAAGGCTGAAAGAAATAAGGGTCACCTATACTTCGCGCTAGAGTTGTTGAATTGGCGTGACCGATACGGGCGCGTCGTGGTCGAGCCATGTCAGTCGCCTTTGACCCTTTGCGACGGCAGCCCAGAGACGGCGCATCCCAGCTCCTTCTCGCTCCAGTTCGTCCCGTGGAACGTCCTTGAGAACCGGAGAATTGGCCCACGCGTCGCGCGTCCCCATAAGCAGAGGGAGTTCGATACAGTGGCATGAGCGCCAGGGAGGCCGACTGGAGCCCCAGTCGATGCGGATGAGTTCGGCTTCTCCGCCGGAGGATTCGGCGGCATTGGCTAGGTCGGCGCTCCCCTTCTGGAAGATTGCCTTGGTCGCTGTTTCGCTCGCTAGCCGCCCTTCGTCGGTGTCGAGCCAATCGGGAGACCGATCCCCGAGGGCGAAGACACCGCCATCCTGTGCCGTCCAAGATGTCAGGATATCGAAGCTGCCTCCCGTCAGGCGTTCAGCCGGCGATACCGGTGAGAAAGGTAGGCCGCCGCCTGCCCGCATCAGGATTGAAGCTTGGGCAGCGAGCAATCGGTCGACCGATGCCGTCCGTGGGTCGTCGTCGAGCGCTGCGACAAAATCGCGGTAGGTCGACTCCGCATCGCTGGGCTTACGCAGGGGCACAGCTGGACAGCTGTGGGCGATCGCCCGATGGAAGTCATTCCCCCCATGTCCCCAGTTGATCATGGCCTGCACCGAATGCGCACCGGCCGACTGGCCGGCTACGGTGACGCTGTCGGGATCGCCGCCGAACCGATCTATGTTCGCCCGAACCCATCTTAGCGCCTCGATCTGATCCGCCAGACCATTGCTCGGACCGCTTGCTCCCGGTAACCGCAGGTAGCCGAATGCCCCGAGACGATAGGTCACAGATACGAAGACGATGTCGTGTTCAACTGCGAGCGCGGAACCATCATACCACGGGAGCTCGCCTCCACCGGTCACGTATGCACCGCCATGCAGCCAGACAATTACCGGCCGCCGACCCGTCGATCCGGTTGTAAACACCGTGAGAACCTGACAGCTTTCATCTTGCGGCAATGGTGCCTGATCGCCATTGATCCGCGCCAATCGCGAGGGAAGTTGCGGACAGACCGGGCCGCGTGGTCCATCAGGCGCCACCTCGACATAGCGCACTGGATCAGGTGCTTCGAACCGGGCGCTGCGAGCGTAGCGAATACCACGGTAGACGGTAGGTTCGGAGCTCATCGTTCACATTCTCTGCATAGCGCGTGGGCCGGAGCGCCAAGGTTCAAGCGATTAAAGCTGGCTTGATCTTGGCTGAGGATCCTTTCGCCGCGATCTTAAGTGCGCCGATTCCGCCGGCAACGAGATCATCGGCGAGGCTCGATCATACGGTAGTCCAGGCGTGTCGGGTCGATCCGGTCAGTCCATGATCGTGTCGTGTGGCGCATTGATCGTAAGCCGAAGCTGCGCCGTTCCGCCGCACGGCCTAGACTTCCGAATGCTATCGGGAGTCGGGACTGGAAGATAGGCGTCCTGTTGATGGCGACGGCTACTTGGAAGGAAGTCTAGCAAATGTCTGATCCGATCAATCGCATCGCGACCGAAGAGGCTCCTTTGCCCGCAGGTCACTATTCGCAGGCGGCGGCGTGGAACGGCCTCGTCTTCGTCTCCGGTCAGCTCGGAGTTCGTCCCGACGGCACGCACACCTTCGATGGGTCATTCGAGACGCAGGCGAGGCAGGCGATCGAAAACGTCATGGCCGTTCTGCGCGCCGCGGGCAGCGGCCCAGAAGGCGTCCTTCGGGTGACCGCCTACATCGTGGGGATCCACAACTGGCCTGAGTTCAATCGGATCTACGCATCGATGCTCGGCGGCGAGAAGCCCGCTCGGACGGTCGTGCCGGTTCCGGAGCTGCACCATGGCTATCTCGTAGAGATAGACGCGATCGGTGTGCGGGGCGCAAGCTGATCCGCGTCGATGGTTATGCGGAGCGTCCATTGGCGCCACTTCGCTATCGTGGTGGTCGGGAGTAGCGTGCGAGGCATGGAGCGGAAGACAGTTTTGCGGTTGAGCGCCATCGTCTTAAACGAACGGGAGCGGCCGTGAGCTTCGGTCGAGGCACGGCGGTTCAGATCTGCGCGTCGCGGAAAAGGCGATGCTGCGAAAGGGTGGGCGTTTGTTTGGACTGGGAGCTTTCGGGAAGCTGCTGAGGTGGTTTGCGCCCCTCCTGCTTTCGCTCGCGCCCGCAACTTCCGCGCAGGCCTCGGTGGCGGACGAGCCGACTTCTTCGGCCTTTGCGGCCTACACCCACCAGAAGTGGGGCCGGGAACGGGACGCGCCGAAGAAGATTTTTTCAGTGGCGCAGGGCCGTGACGGCTTCCTCTGGCTGGCGACCGGGCAGGGCCTATATCGCTTCGACGGCGTCCGGTTCGAGCGGGTGGCGTTGCCGGGCGGCGCGGCGCAAGGGGCGCCGACGGCCGTCCTCGTCACTCGCGCTGGCGACGTCTGGACGAACTTCTCGGATTCGCACCGGTTTGCGGTCTACCGCGGTGGTCGGCTCGAAATGCTTCCGCCGTCGCCGGCAACGCATCGTGTGTCGATCATGCGGGAAGGTCCGGATGGGTCCATCTGGGTGCTGAGCGATGCCGAGGACGAGCCGCTGCTCCGGTTCAAGGCCGGCCGGTGGCGGGTGTATGGCCGCGCGCAGGGCATTCCGACGGGGAACCCGTTCGACATGGTCGTTTCCGCAGATGGCGTCGTCTGGCTCACGCACTCAGAGATGATTCTCCGGCTCGACGTCGCTCGTGACCGCTTCGCGCAATTCGCAAGTCGCGATGCGACAATCTCGCGACTCTCCATAGATCCGGCCGGGCGGATCTGGCTCACCGATCAGCTCGGAACGCATCCGATCACCGGCGTTGAGGGAAAGGGACGGCCGCCGCGCCTGCGTGTGCCCTATGCGACCGAAAAACCCCAGATCCGGGGCTTCACGATGTTCGATAGGGCTGGGAACTTCTGGATGACGACCGAGTATCGCGGCGTTCACCGCATCTCGCGTCCGGATCCGCGCGGTGCCGCATCGATGGCGGAGGCGCGCGCAGCGATTGAGCGGTTCACGACCCAGAACGGCTTGACGTCCAACATCACGCAGAAGCCATTTCAGGATCTGGAGGGCAACATCTGGGTGGGGACGGAAAAGGGAGTAGACCGGTTTCGCGCAGCTTCGGTGGTGACCGAGCCTCGTCTGGATGACACGCACGTGTTCGGCGATCTGCTTCTCGCTGCTCGCGACGGCAGCGTATTTATCGCCCAGGCGAGGAGGATTTACCGCGTGACGCCGGGCGGCCGACCCGAGCAGATCATGAACGCGGGGATTCAGCCGAGCACGTTGTGCGAAGCGCCCGGCGGCGACATCTGGATCACGCTGGACAACCGAGTGGTGGTCTGGCGCGGCGGAAGAATCATCGGCCGAAAGCCAGATGTTCCGACCTTCATCACGCTGTACGACTGCGCTTTCGACGCGAAAGGCGACTATTGGATCAGCGCCGCGCGCGGCGGGCTCTACCGTCTGCGCGGTGGCCGTTGGGAACGCATGTTTGGAGAGACGGGACCCGACTTCCGACCGCGGTCGATGGTCGCCGACGCGAAGGGTCGGGTGTTGGCGCAGTGGAACTATCGGACGCTGCGCTACGCGTCCCCGCCCGGTCTTGGCGAGTTGTCGATCCCATTTGATATCCGTGATCCGGAGCCGGTCACGCTCTACGTCCCGCCTCCGGGCGTGTCCGAGGCGGGCCTGTATGTCGGCGGACCGCTGGGCGTGGCTCGCCTCGTCGACGGCAGATGGCAGTGGCTCGGCAAGGATCGCGTGCCCGGTCTGGTGAACGTCAACGGAATCGTAGTGACGAAGGACGGGGATCACTGGTTCGCCAGTAGCGAGGGAATCGTCAGGATCGGAGCGTCGGAGGCCCGCGCCGCCTTCCGTACCCCGGGGCGCAGGCCGAAGATGGAAATCTTGGACGAGGATTCCGGTCTGGACAGCATGCCGCATGATCATAGCCGCCACTCGATCGTCCAGGGCGGCGACGGCCGCATCTGGATCGCGACGCAGGGTGGCTCCGCCTGGATCGATCCGGCCAGGCTCATCCGGAATCCGTTCCCGCCCAAGCTGTCGATCCGAGCGGTTCGCGGTGGACAGACAATCTTCCATGATCCGACGCATGTTCGACTTCAGCCCGGGCAGTCCGACGTCGAGATCGACTTTGCCGTGCTCAGCCTTTCCAACCCTGACAGGACCGCCGCGAGATATCGCATGGAGGGCCAGGACGCGCGCTGGACTCCCAGCGGTCATCGGCGCGAGGCATTCTACACCAACCTGAGACCCGGCACCTACGTGTTCAAGGTCGTCGCCGCGAACGAGGACGGCGTCGAAAGTGCCGACGGCGCCTCGGTCACCATCGAGGTTGTCCCTACGTTCGTGCAGTCGATCTGGTTCTTCGTGCTTCTCGCGATAGCTGCTGTCCTTATCCTCTGGCTCCTGCTTCGGCTTCGCGCCGCCCAGGTCGCATCGCAGATGCGTGCACGGCTGGAGCAACGCCTCCTGGAGCGGGAGACCATCGCGCGAGATCTGCACGACACGCTTCTGCAGGGCGTTCAGGGGTTCGTGTTCCGTGTCCAGGCGGTAGCCAATCGCTTCGCGGCTGGCAGCGAGGAGCGCCAGGCGCTCGAGCAGACGCTCGACCGGGCGGACGAACTAGTGTCGAAGGGCCGTGAGAGCGTGCGCGACCTCAGGGTGGGCGACGGTCCGATCGATCTGCGCCGGACGATGATCGATGCAGTGGACGAGGCGCTCCTCGACGACGCGATCGACGTCCAGATCACTGAGCTCGGCACGCCTGAGACTATACACCCCCTTGCACTCAAGGAGATCAAGGCGATCGTGGGCGAAGCGCTCTTCAACATCGGCCGCCACGCCGGTGCGGAGGAGGTTGAACTGGTGGCCAGCTACGGTCGTCGGACCTTCCGGCTGCGCGTGCAGGACGATGGCCGGGGCATTCCCGACGAGATGCTCGGCGGCGGGGGCAGGGAAGGCCACTTCGGCTTGGTCGGGATGCGCGAACGCGCTCGCGTGATTGGCGGAAGGCTGGACGTCCGCAGTCCGGAGGGCGGTGGGACCGAGGTCGTCCTGGATGTGCCGAGCGCGGTGGCCTATGACAGGCTCGTGCGACGCCGGTCCTGGCTTTCCAGGGTCTGGCCCCGAGGCGAAAACTAAAAACTAGAGGTCGAGGAAGCCGCGTCGGGTCGCCGTGATCGCCGCTTGGGTCCGGTCGGTCGCGTCCAGCTTGAAGAAGACGTTCTTGAGCGCGAGCTTCACGGTTTCCGTGGAGACGCCGATGTGCTTCGCGATCTCCTTGTTGGTGAGCCCCTGCGACACCATCCGCATGATGGTGATCTCGCGGCTGCTCAGATGCTCGCTCACTGGGTGCTGCTCGAAGTCCTCAAGAATCTCGCGTTGAACGTAGGTGGCTCCCGAGTGGACCCGCCTAATAGCATCGAGGAGCTGGGTCCGGACGCCGCTCTTAAGAAGATAGCCGCTGGCGCCGGCCCTCAGCAGAGCGCGCGCCGGAACGTCGCCTTGGTAGTTCGTGAGCACAATGACGCGCGCTTCCGGGAACTCGGCGCGTATCGCGATGACGGCGTCGAACCCGTTCATACCGGGCATCTGCAGATCCATCAGGGTGACGTCTGGTCGAAGTTCGCGGTGGCGATCCAGCGCCTCGGTGCCGCTCGATGCTTCGCCGCAGAGTTCGATGTCGTCCCGACCGTCAACGAGAGCGGATATACCGTCCCGAAGCAGCGGATGATCATCGACGACGAGAACGCGTATCTTGGAATTCACAGCAACCATTTCACCCGTCTGATCTCCTCTCTCGGGCTATGGACCGTTTAGCTGCTAACTGTTGGCAACGCGACCGGATTATATTTTCTGGCCCCCCCACCTGGGGATTCCCATGCCGCAGTTGGAGACCGAACCTGAGGGTCGCCGCGAAAGGATCAAGCCCAGGCGCTGACGCAAGCAACGCCTGCCGCCGCGGGCTGGAAGGGAAGCCCGATGAACCCTCGTCCGACCGAACACTCCAGATTCATTGATCCTCGAACGATTGCCCTGGCGGATGTGTGTGCCGTCCTTGGCCGCATTGCGATCGGCCCGCTGTTCCTACTGAGCGGGATAGCCAAGCTGACCGATCCGACGACGTTCCTCGGCTACATCGGGTCGGTCGGCCTGCCGTTGCCGGTGGTGGCTCTGGGGTCGGCGATACTCGTCGAGATCATAGGTGGGGCGCTGCTCGTTGTCGGCTACAAGACGAGAGTGGTCGCCACCGTGATCGCTGCTTTCACGTTGGTCACCGCGATAGTCTTCCATCGCGATTTCCAGAATCAGACTCAGTTCCTATTCTTCTTCAAGAACCTGGCGATCACAGGCGGCCTGCTTCAGGTCGTAGCGTTTGGCGGTGGGCGCTGGAGCATCGATCGCAGCTAGTGGGGCGTCGCGTGTCGACAGCGATGCCGTTCTCCGTGGTCGTCCAATCCCGGGCTTCAGCTAGGCCGTAGACCCGTAACGCGAACTGACGGCTAACGTCCCAAACCTCCGACACTGAAACGGACAATCCGCGTTTTCGCGTGTCGAAGTTGGCGATACCGTCGAGAGGTTGGTGTTGGAGCAAAATGGCGCGGTCGTGGTGGAAGAGACGCGTCGAGGCACGCGCTAAATCCATTCGCGCTGCCCGCATCGTCGCTGTCCCGGAAATCGATCGTCTTCCGGAACGCGCAGCTGTGTCAGGTCAACGAGATGCCATAAGTGTAAAAGTCGATTTCTCGGGTCCATCCGGCTCGCTCGTAAAGAGATTGAGCAGTCGCGTTGGCTACAGAGGTCGAAAGTGAGAGCCGCGCGGCCCCTACGTTCCGGCCATACTCACATGCTCCAGCCAGCAAAGCTCGACCGGCTCCAGTGCCGCGAGCGCTAGGAAGGACATAGAGATCGTTCAGGACGAACGTGCGAGCTAGTCTTACCGACGAGAACGATGGAAATAGCTGTGTGAAACCAACGACTTCGCAGCCATCAAAAGCAAGGAGGATGATCGACTGTTGATGTGCGAAGCGATCACTGAGGAATGATCGAGCGCCGTTTTGATCGGACGGTCGCCCATAGAATTGGCGATAGGCATCGAACAGGGGCACAAGGGTGTTCAGATCAGCGACGGTAGCTTGGCGAACGATCAACGACGGCGACTCCTACGGTGCTTCACCGGCGTAGCGGCAAGCGGGACAAGAACAGCTAATGGCTGGTAGCCAGACTAGGCAATTGAACTCCGGTTGTCCCGGCCAACGATCCTTTTCGGGAAAACGCAACAGTATCACGCGCCGTCGGCTCTAGTCCCGCGCTTTCCGGTGAGGCGGCCCGTCCACGGACTACCCATTGCCGGTCGTTCACGACCTTGCTTGAGACGCAGCCATTTATGAGTTCACGACCGTTTCAGTGGATGGGTTAGGCGTAATACACGCTTTCGAAACGTGGCCGAGCTTGTCAGGATTTCGGACGATGTAGATGGCGCTGATCTTTCCGTCGCGCACGTCGAGAGCCGTCGTCTGCAGCAGGCCAGCACGATCCACGCTGATGAAGCCAGGCAGCCCGCTTATCAGTTCGGTTCTGATGAGCGTTGGCGGCGCTTCGCCTTTCATGCGCAGTCCGGCGAATAGCCGTAGAGCTCGGTCGAGGCCGCGAACAACCTGCAGGAAGGCGAATGCCTTTCCGCCGCCGTCCGCATGTATCTCGACGTCTTGGGCGAGCATGAGCGAGAGTTGGTCGATGTCGCCGTCGTTCGCCGCCTTGAAGAACGCTTGTGCGAGACGCTCGGCCTCCGCCTTCTCGACGCTGAAGCGCTTCTTCGCAGATTTCACATGCTTGCGCGCGCGGGAGGCGAGTTGTCGCACCGTCGCAGGTTCGCGACCGAGTGCGGCTGCCACGTCCGGCAACGCGACCTCGAATACGTCGTGGAGGAGAAACGCCGCCCGCTCCAGCGGCGTGAGCCGCTCCATGGCGAGCATCATGGTGACCGTGACGTCGTCAGCGATAATCTCGTCTGATTCGATTGAGCCCAAGAGCGGTTCGGGCAGCCACGGCCCGACATAGCTCTCGCGTCGCGCGCGCGCGGACTTCTGTCGGTCGATGCACAGGCGGGTCACGATGCGGGTCAGGTAGGTGACGGGGAACTCGATCTCGCCCACGGCCTGCTCCCAGCGCAGCCAGGCGTCCTGCACGACGTCCTCCGCGTCACTGATCGAGCCGAGCATGCGGTAGGCGAAGCGCAGCATCCGGGCGCGCTCCGCCTCGAAGATGGCGCCGCGCGGCTCGTCCCTCGTCACCCGTTTCTCGGCAACGCCGCCGCGTGGGCCGTTCGTCACCCGATCTCTCCGTCCGTTTGATCTCGTTAGACGAGATAGGCCGAGTGTGCTTGATATCGAATGTGCGCTGCAAATTTTTTTCGGCCTCAGTGTCACACTTGCCCAGGCTGTCTCGTCAATTTGTCCGGCGTCCAATGACGACGCCGCTAACAAAGGACCCCATTGATGACCGCGAGTGCACGACTGACTTGGCATGAGGTGGCGCCGCAGGGCGCCAAGGCGCTATTCGGCGTCCATCATTACGTGACCACCGGGACGGACCTGCCTGCCGAACTGATCCACCTCGTCTTCCTGCGGGTGTCGCAGATCAACGGCTGTGCACACTGCATCGACCTCCACACCCGAGACTTGGTCGAGACCATGGCGGCAGACAAGGTTGCGCTGATCCCGGTCTGGGCCGAGGTGCCGCATCTGTTTTCCGAGCAGTATCGCGCCGCGCTCGCCTGGGCCGAAGAGGTCACGCTCGTCAGCGAGACCCACGCGTCGGACGAAGCCTATGCCGCCGCTGCCGCTGCGTTCGAGCCGAAGGATCTCGTCGACCTCACCATCGCGATCGCCGCGATGAACGCTTTCAACCGCTTGGGCGCGCCGTTCCGTCTGCCGGTGAAGGCCAAGCCCTGACTCATTGCCGAATATGTCGCGTCGCTCGCGCTCGACCGGAGAATAGCCGGGGAGATGTCGGGCGACGCCGACCAGCACTCCGAGGGAACGTTGAACGTCGTCGCAGGGTGTCGTGACGATTGCCGATGGCTACGCAGCGTGGGCGCTCCATGGGGTAGGCAAGCTTCGCCTGATCCGAGGTCGCCGGATCTTTTCGCCGCCGCCAGCGGAAGGATCTCTCCGCAAGACCAGTCGTTAAGGGCCCGATCGTCAGCCATCGCGAAATAGCATCTCCCGCATCCCTGTCCAGAGTCCGGACGCTTGGCGAGGAAATATCCGGAACGCGCATTGCAGCCGTTTCGGCTTTATCAGCCTGGCGTACGCTTGACGACGCCTCAGAACTCCGGGCAATCGGATCGGGTAACGGCGGCTTCCTCGGTGTTTCACGCAAGCAATTATCCCGCTTTCCGCCTTTGACGGGCGTTTGTGCGAAGGCGGAGCGAAAAGGCACGACGGCAACAGGTGGATGGAAAGCGGTAGCTTGTGACTTCACCTAACGAGCGAGTTGGGCGCGCAAGATTGCCGGCACGGCCTTGATCCTGCGCCGGTGATAGCGTCGGATTGCCGGAAGTTGTCCCGTTCCGGTCAGGCCCAGCTCTTCCAATTCGCCGATAAGGGGCTCAAGAGCCGCCTGCTCGACCACGCGGAACGGGTGCAGCCGGTCGCTGGCGCTTGCGATTGCTGCGCGCACCTCCCCGTTGGGCGCTCCGGATGCGATCTGCTCGAACAACAAGGCGATCAGGTCCGCCTTTGCCGTTGTGCCTTCGACATCGGGCGGGAGGCGATGGTCAGCGGCCGGAGAGGTCCGCACCGCGATGACGAGCAGGGCCGAATTCCACTCGTATAGTTCGCGCAGTTCGTTCTCCGAGAGCCGTGGAACGTGGAAGCCGTCTCCCGAGCTTGCCTCGATCATGCGTTCCCCAACCAGCCGGTGGAGTGCGTCGCGCACCGGCGTCATGCTGACGCCAAGCTCGATCGAGAGACGATTGGCTTCGAGGCGAGCGCCTGGGGCGAAGCTGCCCTCGCGCAGCATCGATTTCAGCGCGAGGTAGCTGCGCTCCATGGCCTGAATCGGGCTCATGGCGCACCCAGGGAGTCTTGCGCGCGTCGGTGTGAGGCGACGGCCTGGGCCTGGTCGGGCCGAAGTGCATCAATCGCGCCGATATGGTCGGGGATATCGTCGCTCAGCAGCAGCGATGGGCAGACGCCCTCATAATTGCCGAGGTTCGGGCGATGCTGACGATAGCCGGCCAGCGCGGCGAGCTCGGGCGTGAAGCCGCGCGCAATCTCCGGCGGGTAAGCGAGCCACTGGTTCTCATAGGGTTTGAGCCAGCCCAGGCAGTAGCTGACAACGACTGCCCGACGGATCTCGTCGCTGCGATTGGTGCCGGCACCGTGAAGGGTCGATCCGAGAAAGACAATGGCGTCCCCGGGGCCGCACTCAGCGATGACGGGTTGCTCGGGGACATCCGGTGAGAGCGCCGCAGCACCATGGCTGTGCGGATAGATCAGGGTGGCGCCGTTCGCTTCGGTGAAAGGCGTCAGCGGCCACATCACGTTGACGAGATACTCGACCTCGCCCTTAACGCCCTGCCACATATCTTGATCCCGGTGCGGGAACTGGCGTGGGGCGCCGGGGTGGATGGCGATTGCCTGCATCAGATTTAGTTGCAGGCCGTCGCACCAGGGACCGAGCACCGCCTGGCACAGCGACAGGATCAATTCCTGCTGCGCGACCGCCGCGGCGTGCGGCGAACGCTTCAGCAGGCTGCCAAACCGCTTGGTGCGTTCACCGTAGAAGTCGCCCTGGCAGAAGGGTGTGGCTTCGAATGCAGGCGCCAGGTCCTGGGCGAGCGCCCGGGTTTCTGCCGGAAGGAGGTTGGGGATGATGCACCAGCCCCGCCCGGTGAGAGCGTCAAGGGCGGTGGCGTAGCCGGCGGGCTTTGGATTCGAAGTCATGGTCGTCCTCCTCAGGCGGTGGCCGTGCTGCGGGCGGGAAGCTCGCGGGGATCGGCCGGAGTCCAGATGCCGGCAGCGTCGAGCAGGGCTGGGGTCTCCGGCGAGATGTCGATCTCGAGCGCGCCGAGCATCCCAGTCTCGGAGGGGAGGGGAAGGCCGAGCGGGCGGCATTTCCAGCCAAAGCTCAGGATCTGCTGGAGCCAGGCGATCTCTGCAACGCCGGTATATTTCGTGATGCCGGTGCGCAGCGCATGGTCCGCGATCGCCGATACTAGGCGATTGCGAAGCTGAAGGCGCTCGGCGGCCCGCAATTGGCGACCCAGGCAGAAGCGGGTGATCTCCCAGATGTCCTGCCCCCGGGGCGGCGCCTGCTCGCAAAGCCCCGGAAACAGGGTGTCGAGGATATGCGGGCGCGTGGTCGGCAGCAGGCGTGCCGAGGCGAGGTGCTGGTGGTCCAGGTCCGTTATGATAAGATAGCGGGCGTGCTCGTCGTCGAAGCAATCAATCTCATACTGGCCGGCCAGGACCGGCAGGTCCCATTTCAGCAGGTCGATGAAGACGCTCTTGCGCGCGGCGAACATCGAGCGGAACGCCGTGTCGCTGGCGCCGGAGATCGTTGAATCGACGAGAAGGGCCATGAGTGTTGCTCCTCGAGCTTGAGTCGAGGGGCCAACATCGCGCCCCGGCGGACACACCGGTATTCCAAGAAATGGGGGTATCGCTCAGTGTTTGAGAATGTCCGTGAAGCTGATCAGGCCGTCGAACAGCGCACGTACCGCCAGGAGTGCTCGCTTCTGGACGCCATAACGTTCCCGGGCATGCTTCAGATGTTGGATCACGGTCTCGTGGCTGATCCCGAGAATCTGGGCGATCTCCCAGTCGGTCTTGCCTCGCGCGGCCCAGAGCACGCAGTCGCGCTGCCGATCCGTGAGCATGGGGAGATGATTTATGGACAACGCTCTGGGGTCGCTCAGACGGCGCGCCGCCTCGAACGCAAAGGCGCCGATCAACTGGCAGGTTAACTCGAATTCGCGCGGAAAGCGCCGGCCGGATTCGACTGCAAAGGAGAAAGAGCCAAGCATCTCGCCCGGCACATTTGCCGGGATCGTGTATCCGTCACCGATGCCGATGCGGACGGCCTGATCGAGCACGATCCGGTCATCGGGCGTTAGCTTGATCATTCCCGGGACGTTGGCCCAGGGAAAGCCGACATTGACCAGGTGGCTGGCGCGATGGATCGGGTCAGAGCGCCCCAAGCCTCTGGCATCAAACCACTCTTCCCACAATTGCGGATAGTTGTGGAGCCGGATTGCCGGACTCTCCTCGCGTCGAAAGTCGACATGGTGAGTCAGTGCGAAATATTGAATGCGCATTGCCGCACAACTGCTCATGATGGCGTCGAACAGATCGCCGATGCTGATCACGGTTCGCGCTGCGCCGACAAACTTTGTCGCAATGTCAAAGCCTACCATACCCGTCCGGTTCGAATCATCTTGGCGGCTCACTAACCGCGGCTGATGATCGCCTTGCTGGGCTCTACCCGGACTACTTCTCAAGGGAGGCGGTCAGAGCGTTGATGATGCCTGACAACAAACCAAAAATCTTAACAAGTCAAATATGTCAGCGGTTACATTTAAGTTATGCGAGACTTGTGGAATTCTGATAGTTTACTGGCTTGTTACCATCATATTTCATTCGATATTGAATAGAAAATTGGATTATGCATCCATTCCAATATTTCGGACTCTCGCCAACCAGAACAGCGTAGGCTGATCTTTATCTGCTTGGGAAAGGTTCCTTTCTGGATCTTTCTGTAGAGTGTCGCTCGGCTGAGACCGGTGCGCGCCATAACTTCGGGCAGCCGCAGAAACCGATCCGTGGCTGCCGCCCGTGTGCCGTTCTGCATCGCGTGACCTTTCCTGTTCCCGTCCAACAATTCTTGAGACGCGAAGGCAGGGATACAAGAGCGTTACAGCCGCGATCGTAGCCTGGCGAAGAAGGACAGGCCCCAGCGTAGGAGCCGCCAGTGGAGACCGCGCCGGCCCGTAAGATATGTGGCCCAGACCGTCATCAAACGGCGCCGCTTTTCGAAGAAGTCCGTTCGCCGGTAGGCGGCTTCGACCGAGTCCGAAAGCTTGTGCGCCAGGGCCTTATCAACCACCTCCTTGCGGAAGCGCGTGCGCTCCGCAGCCCAGTCGGTGAAGCTGCTTCGGAAGCCGTGGACGGTGATCTCGGCGATACCCATGTCCCGCATCACCTTGGTCATGGTCATGTCGCTCAGCGGCTTCTTGCCATGGGTCGAGAACACGAAGCCGTCATCACCAACACGAAGCGGCCAACGCCGGCCAAGGATATCCAGGGCGGGTCCGGCAAGCGGCACTATGTGCTGCTTGCCCATCTTCATGCGCTTCGCGGGTATGGTCCAGGTCTTGGCATCCAGGTCAAATTCCGACCACTTCGCGAGGCGCGCCTCGCCGGATCGCACGGCGTTGAAGATCGTGAACATCAGGGCGTCTCGTCCCGCCGAGGCCGGCCTGGCTTCCAGCCGCTGTATGAATGCGGGCACATCGGCATAGGGCATCGCCGCGAAGTGGTTCTCCTCGACCGGCTGGCGGGGGAGGCCTCGCGTAACCGAACGGAGATTGGCTTCGGTGGGACACCAACCCTGAATATGTGCATAATCGAGAACGGTTCGGATGCGCTGGAGAATTCGACGCGCCGTTTCGGGCATTTTCAACCAGATCGGCGCCAAGGCGTCACGAACCATGACACTGGTAACCGCGTCCACCCGGTCATCTCCAATATGCCTGAAAATGTGCATCTCTAGCGATGCGATCCAGGAGTCGCTGTGATGCTGGTTCTTCCATCCGGCCTTGATCGCGGTGTGGCATGCCTTCGCTGCCTCGCGAAAGGAGGGCACGTCGAGAAGCGGCTGCGCTTCGGGGACAGTTGCCTGATCCTGCTGAGCGGCGATCTTCAGCTTCGACCTTTGCTCGGCCGCCTTTAATCTTGCCTGAGCCAGCGAAAGCTTCTCGACCGGGCCTAGGCCGAGATCCTGCCGTTTGCCGTCGATCATCAGTCGGAGGATCCAGGATTTCGACCCGGTGTCGCGCACGTAAAGGTAAAGCCCTTTGCCATCCGCGTGGCGGCCGGGTCTCGCGTTCTTGACCTGAATCGCTGTCAAAGCGCCCATGTGTTCCAGTCCCTCAAATACCGGTCGAAGACACCCGAGATGTCCTGCGACGGTGTGATGCGGTCAGAACTGGAAGGTTAAGCATTTGACTGGATATTCAAATACTTAGAGACGCCCTGATCGCTTAAGAGACTGTCTATTTAAAGTCCTCGGCTCCACCATTTCCACCAAAAACGTGATCTGAATCACCCCTTTACGGGGAAGCGGACTGTAACCCGGTCCTTGGGATCCGTCCTCCGGTATCTGCATCATCCCTGAGCGATCATGCACGGCCGGATCGCGCGTTTGAACGCGCATCTCCAGCTATTTGATCACACCGCCATGCCAGCCGCAGTCCGGCAAGGCGCGAATCATGCTGTCCCGGTTTCGGCCTGCGAGGCGTTTGCTCCGGGCGAAGCGATCACTGTCATTTGAATTCCCGGTGAGACTGGCCGCGCGCTCACGCGCATAATCCGGGCATGGAAAACGAAGCAATGGCCGCCGGGCGTGGCTCCAAACTGACCTCCCGAATCCAGCTCGCGGCAGGCGTCATGATAAATCTTATCGGGCTTTCCTTCCTCCTTGGAGGCGAGTGGTCCCTGCGCGGGCTCTGAACCTCGAAGGGCAGGGGCGCTTTTCGTGCCGCATGACGCGGGGCGATCCGCCTGGAAATCCGGGCCTGAGCCAAAGCTCCAAAGCAAAACGCCCGGGATCGGCTTCAGAACCGATCCCGGGCGTTTTGCTTTGGGAAGAGGCCGGATGACCTCTCCCGGTCAGAATGCCAGGCGGAGGCCCCCGACACCCTTCACGCTGTAGCTGTTGCCGAAGTCGCGGATCGCGGTTTCGGCCGAAAGCTGGCTGAACAGCGTCACCCGCTCGCCGAGCATCACGCTGCCGCCCAGCCCCAGCTCGCCCCACAGGCGATCGTTGCTGCGCGCGATCGGCGTGCCCGAGACTTCGGTCACCGTGCCGTCGAGCCACTCATAGCTGAGGTTGACCACGCCATAGACATGGCTGGTTCCGTCCTGGCGATCGAGCGAGATGCCCCAGCGGGTCTTCAGGCTGTCGCCCAGCCGCGAGGAGACTTCGGCGCCGTTCGGATCGGTGAAGCTATCGAACCCGACGGTCGAATAGGCCATCTGGATCTGCGGCGTGACCGACAGCGTGCCCGAGAGCGGCGATCGCTTGCCGACTTCGACGCTATAGGCCTGGCCGGTGCCGTTATTGCCGTCGGCCAGCTTGCCCAGCACGGTCGACTTCAGCTTGCTGTCGAACCAGGTGAACTGCGCGCGGCCATCGACATAGAAGCCCTGCGGGCCGAACCAGCTGAGCGTCGCACCCGCGCCATAGCCGCGCGTCTTGATGCTGCCATTGCCGAAGGGCGAGGCGATGTTCGCCCGTGCCTCGCCATAGCTGCCGAGCACGCCGACCACGAGGGTGGAGCCATCGCTGCGGGTGCTGACCGCCCGGTCCACGCCGAGCTCGACCTTCCAGCTGTCGATATTCACGTCGGAGAGGCTGGTCGACTGCACTGCGTTGGGACGCGAACGGGCGCTCTCCATCCGGCCCCAGATGCCCGAGATGCCGTCGCTGTCCGCGCTCCAGCGGCGATTGCCGACGCGCTCCTGCATCGTGCCGATCGCGTTCAGCATGGCCAGCGTCTGACCATAGGCCTCATAGACCGGCACGCCCGGCTGGTAGAGCGGGGTGGCCGGCGGGGCGACCGGGCTCAGCAGCGCGGAGCGGAGATACCAGTCGCCATCGGTGGGGGTGGCGACGCCGTTCTTGTAGAGCCGGTAGCCATAGGCGCCGGCGATCAGCGCCGGAGCGCCTTCGAAGACATAATCGCCGTCGAGTGTGAACACGCCGTTCGAGGCGTCCGCCACGTCGACGATCTTGATGCCCTCGACCGTGGGCGCGCCGGTGCCGCCCAGGTTAGTTACCTTGACCAGCGTGGTGCCCGCCGTCGAACCGCCCACGACCAGCCGGTCGGCGCGCGCGCCGTCGCCGCCGAGTTCGGCCTCGATCTCGAGCGTGCCGTTCACGCCGGTATAGTTGCCGGTAAGGGTAAGCGTGCCGATGCCGCCACGGCCCGGAGCGATCGTCCCGGCATTGGTGACGGCGCCGACCGTACCGGTGCCTTCGAGGCGGCTGCCCGCGTCGACGGTGACCGCGCTGCCGATGCTGCCCGTCACCGTCAGCGTGCCGGCCGCGATGCGGGTGGTGCCGGTGTATGCCACGCTGTTGCCGGCCAGCTCGAGCGTGCCGGCACCGGTCTTCACCAGTGCACCGGTGCCCGAGAGCAGGCCGCTCAGCGTGAGGCTGGTGCCGGTGGCGGTCGCAAGGGTGCCGTTGCCCTGCAGGACGAGGTTGCGGGCGCTGGACAGCGTTGCGCTGGTGGCGAGGGTGCCGCCGTCGAGCGTGAGGGTGCCAGAAGCCGCGCCCAGATTTGCGTCGCTCGCGATTTGCACGGTGCCCCCGGTGATCAGCGTGCCGCCGGTGTAGCTGTTGGTCCCGCCCAGCACGAGCGTGCCCGCATCGGTCTTGACCAGCTGGCTCGCGCCGGTGAGCGCCGCGTTGATCGTGGCGGTGTAGCCCGCACCGGCGGTGCTGCCGTCGCCGACGCGGATCGTCGCCTGCGCGCCGGTTAGCGCGATCGCGCCGCCGGCGATGGTGTAGCCGCCGATCGCGAACTGCATGCCCGAAGCGGCGACCTGGCCGAGGCTGTTGTCGACCGTGACGGTGCCTGCGGTCCCGCCGAACACCGCGAACGAGCCGTCGCTATAGGCGGCGTTCAGGATGCCCGAGCTGTCGGTCCAATTGTCGTTGCCGGTGCCGTTCTGCCAGGTGCCGGTGCCGCCATTGATCGCGCCGTTGTTCTTCGGACCGGCCGTGCCGTCCCAGAAGTTCAGCGTAAGACCGGCATAGTTGATCAGGTTTACCTGGCCGGCGATCGAGGTCTGGATCCCGATATTGCTGCCGGCCGGCACCGCGCCGACGGTGAGCCCGTTGTCGGTGAGCGTGCCGCCATAGTTGAACACGCGGTAGATACCGGCGCCGAAATTGCCGCCCGCGGTCTGGTTCACGTTGATCGTGCCGTCGAGCACCAGGTTGCCGCCGACATTGACCAGGTCGTTGAGCCCGCCGCCTGCGATGTTGGCCGCGCCGAACTCATAGTTGAGCGTGGCACCCTGTGCGATGTTGAGGTTGCCGGCGATCGTCAGCGTGCCCGCGCCGCCTGCGCCCGGGGCCAGCGTGCCGTTCAGCGCGACGCTGCCTCCGATCGTGCCGGTGCCGCCCAGCGTGCCGCCCGCCGCAACGGTGGTGAGGCCGGTGGCCGTGGCATAGTTGCCGTTCACCAGCAGCGTACCCTGCGAAACCAGCGTGCCGCCGGTGAAGCTCCCGGTGCCGCCGAGCACCAGCGTGCCGGCGCCGGTCTTGCCCAGACTACCGGTGCCGGTGATCGCGCCGGTCAGCGTCAGAATGGTCCCCGCATCGGGGGCGAACACGCCCTGTCCAGCGAGCGTGACGCCGCGCGCCGAGCTGATGTCGGCGGTGGTGGCCAAGGTGCCGCCGTTGAAGCTCAGCCCGCCCGTAGCGGCGCCGAGATTGGCATCGTTCGCAATCTGCAGCACGCCGCCATTGATCGCGGTGCCGCCGGTATAGCTGTTGGTGCCGTCCAGGATGAGCCGGCCGACATCGGTCTTTACCAGCTGGCTCGCGCCGGTCAGCACGCTGGCGATCGTCGCGGTATAGCCCGCGCCGCCGGTCGTGCCGTCACCGACGCGGATGACTGCCTGCGCGCCGGTGAGCGTTACCGCGTTGCCGGTGATCGCATAGCCGTTGCTGGCGAACTGGATGCCCGCCACGGTCACCGCGCCCAGGGTGTTGTCGACCGTCACCGTGCCGGCCGCGCCGATGAAGACGGCGATGGTGCCGTCCGAATAGCCCGCATTGAGCGCGCCGTTCAGGTCGGTCCAGTTGTCGTTGCCGGTGCGTGCCTGCCAGATGCCGGTGCCGCCGTTGATCACGCCGTCATTCTTCGGGCCGGCCACGCCGTCCCAAAAGTTCAGCGTCAGCCCGGCGACGTTGACCAGATTCACCTGGCCGGCGACCGAGGTCTGGACGAAGGTGTCCGCACCCGCCGGCTGGGTGCCGATGGTCAGGCCGTTGTTGGTCAGCGCGCCTGCATAGTTCAGCACCCGGTAGATGCCGACGTCGAAGCTGCCGCCCCGCGAGGTCGTCACGTCGATCGTGCCGTCGAGCACCAGGTTGCCGCCGACATTGACCAGGTCGTTGAGCGCGCCGCCCACTGCGCCGGCCTGACCGAGATCGAAGGCGAGATGGCTGTTGCCGCCTAGCGCCAGGTTGCCGTTGATCGTCAGCGTACCGACGCCGTTGCTGCCTGCGGCCAGCGTGCCGCCGGCGCTCATGTCGACGCTGCCGCCGAGGATGCCGGTGCCGCCCAGCGTCGCGCCTGCCGCAACGGTGGTGAGGCCGGTCGCAGCCGACTGGTCGCCGTTGACCAGCAGGGTGCCGCCATTGACGTTGGTCGCGCCGGTATAGCTGTTGGTGCCGGTCAGGGTGAGCGTGTTGGCACCGAATTTGGTGACCGAGCCACTGCCCGAGATCGGGTTCGCGACGGTCACATTGTCCGACCGGAAGAACCACAGCTCGCCGTTGTTGGCGATAGCACCGGTGACGCTGCCGGTCGTACCGCCCGCACCGAGCTGCAGGATGCCCGCGTTGATCGTGGTGCCGCCGGTGTAGCTGTTGTCACCGCTCAGGACCAGCGCTCCCGTGCCATCCTTGACCAGCCCGCCGGTGCCGACGAACTGCGGCGAGACGAAGATATTGTGGCTGTCGGTGTCGATAGCGAGACCGTTGGCGCCGATCGTGACGTCACGCGCATCGAAGCCGTCGAAGAAGGCGCTGCTGTCGCCGGTGGCGCGCAGCAACGCGCCGTCCAGGGTGACGTTCACCGTGCCGTCGCCGGCGCGGAGGTACGAAGTCTCCAGAACCGCGCGATTTGCCGCGGTGCCCTGCAGGATCAGCGTTCCGCTGGAGCCCGCAGCCATGCCGATAAGGATTCCGTCCTCGGAACGAACCCGTGCGCCAGCCTCGATCGCGAGCGCGCCGATCCCGTAGTTGCCGATGGTGATGCTCGAAGTCGATACCAGCCAGTTCGAGCCGGCACCCGTCACCGTTACGCTGCCGTTGGAGCCGGCACCGGCACCGACATAGCCCTGGGCGCTGGTGACGGTGGCGCCGTCCTCGATGAGGAGGGTGCCGGCGGCGTAGCTGCCGATGGTCAGTTGCCCGGCATCGGCCCAGCTCGAACCGGCGCCGGTGACCACGGCATTGCCTTGGCTCGAATCACCGACGATGCTGTCGTGGCTGGAAACGGTGGCGCCGCCTTCGACGCGCAGGTTGCCCGTGCCGCCCTGGCCGAGCGAGATCCGCCCGCTGCTCTGCCAGGACGAGCCGATCCCGCTGACCAGCACATTGCCGACCGCCCCGGAGGAGATGCCGAGCGCGCCGGTGTTGCTCAGCACCGTGCCGCCATTGGTGACGTTCAGCGTGCCGGTGCCGTCATAGCCGACCGACAGGCTGTCGCTGTTGGTCCAGGTCGAGCCTGCACCGGTGACCGTGAGGGTCGCGCGATCGCCCGCATCGGGGCCGACCACGCCATTGACGTTGCTGAGCGTGCCACCGCCGGAGACCTGCAGCCCACCCGAGCGGACATAGGTGTCGCCAGCGATGCTGCTTGCCCCGGTCAGCACCAGCGTGCCGAGATCGGTTTTCACCAGATCGCCCGCGCCGTTCAGGTCGCTCGCGATCGTCGCGGTATAGCCCGCACCCGCTGCGGTACCGTCGCCGACACGGATGATCGACTGCGACCCGGCAAGCCCGATCGCACCGCCCGTGATCGTATAGCCATCAGTGGCGAACTGCATGCCCGATGCGTTCACGGCACCCAGGCTGGTGTCGACCGTCACCGTGCCGCCCGTCGCCATGAAGATCGCGAAGGTGTCGGCCGCATAGGCATTGTTGAGCGAACCGTCGAACAGCGCCCAGTTGTCGTTGCCGCCTGCGGCCTGCCAGATGCCGTTGCCGCCGGTGATCGCATTGTCACCACGCCCGCCATTGCCGTCCCAGAAGCTGAAATCGGTGGGGGCGACGTTGGCGAGGTTGACTTGGCCGGCGACCGAAGTCTGGATCTGCGGGATGCTGCCCGACGGCGTATTGCCGACCGTCAGGCCATTGTCGATGAGCGTGCCGCCATAGCTGATCACGCGGTAGACGCCGGGGCCGAAATCGCCGCCGGGCGTGACGGTCACGTCGATCGTGCCATCCAGGGTCAGGTCGCCGCCCACTTCGATCAGGTCGTTGAGCGGGCCGCCGACGGTGTTGGACTGGCCGAACTCGAAATCGAGCAGCGAAGCGGCATCGAGCGAAAGGCTGCCGTTGATCGTGAGCGTGCCCGGGCTGTTGCCCGGCGCGATCGTGCCGCCGGTGACATTGACATCGCCGCCGATCGTGCCTGCGCCGCCCAGCCGGCCACCGCTCAGTACATTCACCACGCTCGTCGCGTCGCCCAGCCAGCCGTTCACCCGCAGCGAGCCGCCCGAGACATTGGTGGTGCCGGTGAAGCCCGTGCTGTTGCTGGTGAGGTTGGTATCGCCCGCGACCTGGTTGATCGCGCCCGCGCCGGAGATCGCAGCGCCGAACAGATAGTCGGTATTGGTGTGGTTGAAGTTGAGGCGCGAGCTCGCGCTGCCGAAGCTGAGCGTCGGCGCGGTGAACGTGCCGACTGCAGTGGCGGTTTGGCCCTGTGCACCGCCGATGCTGAGGATGCCGGTCGCGGTGGCGCTGTCCGCCAGCACCAGCGATCCGGCGACATCCACCGAGGCGCCATCGCTGAGGGTAAGCTCGCCCGTGCCGCTGCCGCTGCCGAGTACCAGGTCGCCGCTGGTGGTGACGAAGTGCGAGTCTCCGCCGGAGATGGTGAGCTTGGCCGATGCGTTCGCTGCCGAGCTCGACCCGAAGACAGCGTTGGTGAAGCTGGCCGAACCGCCCTGATCCACAGTAAAGTTGCCGGTGGTCATCAGCAGTGAGCCGGTGCTCGTCCAGTTCGAGCCGGTGCCCGTGACGGTGACTGCGAGCGGAACGGTGTTGGCCGTGTTCGCCAGGCCGATCTGGTTCGCGCCGGCGGTACGCAGGGTGCCACCGGCGGTGATCGTGGTGCTGAATGGCGCGCTGGTCTGCGCGGCGCCCATGAGCCCGCCCGCAATATCCACGAGCGAATTCACGCCGTCGACATTGAGCTGCACTGCGGTGGTGAGGGTGCGAATATTCATGCTGCCGGTCGTCAGCCGCAGCGTGCCGCCATCCCGGATATTCACGGCAATCGTGCCAGCGCCAGTCGTCGTTCCGGCGATCGAGGCGGTGCTGAAGACGGAATTTGTTCCCTCGACGGTCAGCGTGGAGCCGCGGCCGATGCTCGTGCTGCCGCCGGACGTGACCTTCGCGCCGCCGGCGACGCGAAGCCCGCCGCTGTTGGTGCTCAGGCCCGTGCCGCCGCCATAGGAGAGGATGGTCCCGTTCGTGACCAGAAGCCCGCCGGTCCCGTTGACGGTGGTCGCGCCGCCATAGCTGGAGTTCGCCGTCAGCGTGAGCAGGCCAGCACCACCCAGGGTGACATTACCCGTGCCGGTGATCAGCCCTCCATAGCTATAGGCGGTCGCATTGCCAAAATTCAGCGTGCCGTTGTTCAGGATGTCGCCGACAATCGTGCCGTTGACCGACAGCGTGCCCGCGGAAATCGTGGTGCCGCCGGTGTGGGTGGTATCGCCGTTGAGAGCGAGCGTGCCCGCACCCGTTTTGACCAGCGCGCCCGGACCCGACAGATTCAGCACGCCAAAGCTGGTGCCAATAATGTCGAAGGTGCCGCCATTCGTGCCCAGGGTCGTCGCGCGTGCGCCGCCGCTGCCGCTGCCGATCATGCGCAGCGTGCCGCCGTTCAGCGTGAGCGCGCCGGTGCCGAGCGCGCCGTCGAAGCCGATCTGGAGCACGCCACCGGTGATCGTCGTGCCGCCGCTATAGTTGTTGGTCACGGCAGTGAAGATCGTCGTGCCGGAGCCGCTCTGGAGGACCGAGCCGCTGCCGCTGCCGATGAAGCTGCCGGCGACGGCATCCATGGTGAAGGTGCCGCTCTGGTTGAAGGCGAGCGTGCCGTTGAGGGTCACATTGCCGAGCAGCGGACCCGTGGTGGCGCCGTCACCGATCTCCAGCGTGCCCTGCGCAATGTTCCAGTTGATCGCAGTGCTGTCGCCGGTGAGCGTCCACTTGCCGGTGCCGGTCTTCTCGAAAAGGTTGAAGTTGCGATATTTCGCAGCCGCCCCGATCTCCGAGACATTGAAGCTGTCGACCCCGCTGCCGCCGAGCCGCAGGATATCGGTCAAGCCCGTTCCGGCGATCACATTGCCGTTGATCACCGATCCGGCGCGCAACTCCAGGGTCAGGTTGCTGCCCGCATTGGCCCCCATGTCGATTGCAGTGGTGCCGCCGGCGCCGGCGCTGACTGTGCCTTCGTTGATCAGCGACACGTTCCACGGCTGGGTAAAGGCCTGGATTGCCGCCGCGCCATTGCCGCCCTCGATCAGCGCGCCGCTGTTGTTGGTGACCGTCGTCCAGATACCCGTGCCGGCAAAGCCACGGATCGCCGCGCCGCCGGGGGTGAGATCCGCATTCGATCCGCCGCGGATCGTGCCATTGTTGACGATGGTCTGGGCACCGCCCAAACCACGCGTGTAGATGGCGAAGCCGTCCGCGCCGCTCTGGCCGTTCGACCCCTGGACCAGGCCGTTGTTGATCAGCGTGCCGCCACCGTTGATCGAGACGGCTACGCCGCTATTGCCACCGGAGGCCGCGTGCGTGAACGAAACCGAGTCACCGGCTGCGATGGTGCCGTTGTTCACGAAGGTGCCGGTGTCGTTCAGGCTTAGGGCGATGCCCGGATCCTGACCCGCATTGGTTACCGCGCTGCCGCGGATCGTTGCATTGCTGGTCACGGTGCCCTTGCCATTGAGCGCCAGGGTTCCTGCGGTCGCCCCGTTGAGGCCGCTGAAATTGCCCGACAGGACCAGGGTATTGGTGCCCGACGGGCCGGCAATGAGCATGCCCTGGCCGGTGTTGGGCCCGGTCAGCACGAAGCCCTGCGTATCGATCGTGACGTCCTTGTTCGGCAGCGCAAAGGTTGCGGTCGATACGCTGAAGCTGGAGCCCAGCACGATGCGGGGGGCGGTATCCGCATTGCCGGCGATCGTGGTGAGCGCCGCCTGCAGCTCCGCCTCGCTGTTCACCACATAGTCATTGGCCCAGGCTGCCGAGGGGAGGAGAAGGGAGAGCGCCAGCGCCGCACCGCCCGCGCCGGCGAGGAGCTTGCGACGGCGGCCGAAAGCCACGAGGTTGATCGTGCGACCCGGCTTTGCGTTCGTGATCATGGTAAGCTTTACTCCCGACGGCATGCGGACGTGACGAAACACCCCGCCGGCCGGCGAAGTGCGCAGAAATCTGACGAACCTGTCGATGGTACGAAGTCGTATTGCGGCCTTGAATGCCGCGCCTCGTGCACTCCTCGTGACTCAGCCGAAACGTTCTCGTCCGCGGTGCAGCATCAGGTGTTAACGAAATCTAAAAGCGCTATGTTGCGGTGCATTTACCCTACGTTTTCTGCGGAAAAATGCAGATTTCGGGGGCGCGCGAACCGGCCCGGAAGGGGCTGGATTCATGGGCGGGAAGGGGTGTCTGACGTCCTCAAAAGGCCAGGCGGACACGCCCGACGACGCGGTCACCATTATGGCCCAAATCGGCGAAGGGCGAGCCGCTGGTCCGATGCTCGAAGCTGGTGCCGACATAGTCCAGGCCGATGGTGAACGGGAACCGGTTATACTCCAGCCCCAGCCGCCAGTCGGTGTAATCGCCGAGCGGCCGCAGCCGGGCGGCGCGCAGCGGATCTTCGGTGCTGCCGGTGCTGCGCCCCAGCGTGGCGGAGGCTGACAGCGGCGTCGCCGGGATGCCCGCATTGGCGGATGCGAACAGGTAGAGATTGTCGCCGCCGATCGCGCTCTGGTCCGGAGCATAGACGGCACCGGCGCCGAGCTGGAGTGGGCCCAGCGTGTAACTGGCGCGGGCGCCCAACTCGAAATAATCCATGCGCTCGCGCGCGCCGGTGAACAGATGGGCGATCACCTGGCCGCGCAGGCGGAAGGGCCCCGCGTCGGTCGCGGCGCCCAGTTCCAGGTCGGCCACCGCATCGGCGCCGGCGTGGCGCGGGGCATCGCGCGTGCTCACGATCCGGACCGACGCGTCGGCGATGCCGAGCGAGACCTGGGCGTCGGCGGAGGCGGCGACGCGCCCGCCGCTCCAGCTCAGGCCCCGGCGGCTCTCGTCGGTCGCCAGTTCCACGCCGCCGGACAGGCTCTGCGCTTGTGCCGTGACGCCCGAAAACAGGGCGAGCGCAGCCGCCGATACCAGAATTGCCCGCGTCACTGTCATTTTCCGCTGCCTGCTCCCTTTGGCTCGATCTCTGCCTTCAACACGTTCCGATCCTCGCCCGCAACGGCCAGCAGGTGCGACTGGATCTCCCCGGCGCGCTGGGCGACTTCCTTTGCGACCGCGTCCTCGCTCGCCTTGCACCAGCCCGGGCGGCTTCCTTCGAGGATCGCCTTTCGCTGGATGCTGCGGTTCAAACGCAGGGTCTCGCCAAATCGTGCCTCCCGCTCGATGCTGAGGTGGGCACGCCAGTCGCAGCGCAGCGTCGAGGGCATTCCCGCCTTGGTCGCCGCGCCGCGCTGCCGCCGCGCGAGGGTGACGCGCGCGCGGTAATGGGCTTCGACATTCTCGCCGGCATGGGCGAAGCTGGTGCGGTGCTCCAGGGTGGAATGGATCGGCTCGGGGACGACAAGCCCCAGTCCAAGTGCGAGAATGAAGCTCATGGATCCTCTCCTTGCGGCTCTCCGGTCTCTGTCGGCCGGCTAGGGTCGACGGATGGACAAGCCCGCTCCGGCGCGCAACCGGCGGGTCCGGAGGGAAACACTTCCTCACAATGCTCGCATCCACCCCATACCTTCGTTTCTGCTGCCTCCGCCCGCGCGATCCGCTAGCGGATATTCCGGGCATCTGTGCTAGATTCCGGTGCCTGGTCGGACGGAGTGAAGCGAATGGGCGAGAGCAAACCGCGGTACAAGCGCTATGACCACCCGGCCGGTGGCTGGGGCGCGGCGGCGGCGACGGCGAAGGTGCTGCTGGAGCAGAGCGTCGTCACCAAGGGCTCGCGCGCGCTGCTGTCGATGAACCAGCCCGGCGGCTTCAAATGCCCGAGCTGCGCCTATCCCGATCCCGGGTGCAAGAAGACCCTCGAATTCTGCGAGAACGGCGCCAAGGCGCTCGCGCACGAGGCGACCAAGTTCCGCATCACCCGCGATTTCTTCGCCCGCTATTCGGTCACCGAGCTCAACGAACAGTCCGATTACTGGCTGGAGATGCAGGGCCGGTTGACCGAGCCGATGCGCTACGATGCGGCCACCGACCATTATGTGCCGGTGTCGTGGGACGATGCGTTCGCGCTGATCGGCGATCATCTGCGCCGGCTCGACAGCCCGCATCACGCCGAATTCTACACCTCGGGCCGCACGCCCAACGAGGCGGCGTTCCTCTATTCGATCTTCGTCCGCGAGTTCGGCACCAACAATTTCCCGGACTGCTCGAACATGTGCCACGAGCCGACCAGCCGCGGCCTGCCGCCGGCGATCGGCGTCGGCAAGGGAACGGTGATCATCGAGGATTTCGAGCATACCGAGGCGATCTTCATCATCGGCCAGAACACCGGCACCAACTCGCCGCGGATGATGACCAACCTGGTCGAGGCGCGGAAGCGCGGCGTGCCGATCGTCGTCGTCAATCCGATGCCCGAGCGCGCTCTGATCAAGTTCACCGAGCCGCAGGACGTGGTCCAGATGGCGACCTTCGGCTCGACGCCGATCGCCAGCGAGTTCGTGCACATCCGCATCGGCGGCGATCTCGCTTTCCTCAAGGGCATGATGAAGGTCATGTTCGAGCGCGAGGATGCCGGGGAGCCGATCCTCGCCCGGGATTTCATCGCCACCCACACCGTGGGGTTCGAGGAACTCCGCGCGGACGTGATGTCGCAGGACTGGGCGGAGATCGTCCGCGTCTCAGGGATCGAGGAAGCGCAGATCCGCCGCTGCGCCGAAGTCTATATCCGCTCGAAGGCGACGATGATCTGCTACGGAATGGGGCTCACCCAGCATCAGCTATCGTCGCGGCTGCTGCAGCAGGTGGCGAACATCCTGCTGCTGAAGGGCAATTTCGGGCGGCCCGGCGCGGGCATCTCGCCGATCCGCGGCCATTCCAACGTGCAGGGCGACCGCACCGTCGGCATCGACGAGAAGCCGAGCCAGGCCTATCTCGACAAGGTGCGTGAGGTGTTCGGCTTCGAGCCGCCGCGCGAGCACGGCCATCACACGGTCGAGACGGTTGCCGCGATGATGGACGGCTCGGCAAAGGTCTTCATCGGCATGGGCGGCAATTTCGTGCGCGCGGTGCCCGATACCGATCGCGCCTATGCCGCGATGCGCAAGCTCGACCTGACGGTAGGGATCGCGACCAAGCTCAACCGCGGCCATACGGTCCACGGCAAGGACGCGCTGATCCTGCCGGTCGTCGCCCGTTCCGAACGGATCGAGACCGCGCTCGGCGAGCAGTTCGTGACGATCGAGGATTCGATGTCGAACGTCACCGCCTCGCGCGGCGTGCTTGATCCGGCCAGCCCGGATTGCATGCCCGAAGTGGAGATCGCCTGCCGGATGGCGATGGCGACGCTGCCGAACTCGAAGGTGGATTGGGCGCGCTATATCGACGATTACGGCGCGATCCGCGACAAGATCGCCGAGGTCTATCCGGAAATCTATGAAGGCTTCTCGGAGAAAATCCAGAATCCGAAGGGATTCCACCTTGATATCGCCCCGCGCCGGCTGGTCTGGAAGACGCCGAACGGCAAGGCGAACATGCTGGTGCTGCCCGGCCTCGAAGTGAACCGCACGATCGATGATCCGCAGATGCTGCGCTTGGCGACGGTGCGCTCGCACGACCAGTTCAACACCACGATCTACAGCTATTCCGACCGTTATCGCGGTGTCTACAACGACCGGATGGTGCTGTTCATGAACGCGGAGGATCGCGCGGCGCGGGGACTGGAGTCGGGCGCGGTGATCGCGCTCGAGACGATCAGCGACGACGGAATAGCGCGGCGCGTCGAGGGCCTGACCGTGCTCGACTATGCGATGCCGCGCGGCGCGGTGGCCGGCTATTATCCGGAGCTCAACCCGCTGCTCCCGCTCGACCATTACGACCGGGTCAGCGGCACCCCGGCCGCCAAGTCCATCCCGGTCCGCGTCGTTAGCGGATAGGAGTGGAGCCGGGGGTGCGGATATTGGGGGCCATTCTTGCGGGCGGGCAATCGCGGCGCTTCGGATCGAACAAGGCGGCCGCCGCGCTGGAAGGGCGTGCCCTGATCGACTGGGTTCAGGCGGCGATCGCCCCGCAGGTAGACGATCTGGTGTTATGCGGCCCGAACGGTCTTGCCGACCGGCCGGCGGGCGGCCTTGGTCCGCTTGCTGGCATCAACGCGGCATTGCACGCTGCGGCGGAGCGCGGCTGCGACGCGGTGCTGAGCGTGCCGTGCGATGCGCCCCTGTTGCCGGCCGACTTGCGCATGCGGCTGGAGGCGGCGGGTGCGCCCTGCTTCGTCGAGGACGCCCCGGTAATCGGGCTCTGGCCGGTGAACGCCGCGGCAGCGCTCGACGCGCAACTGGCCGGCGAGGATCGCTCGATGCGTACCTGGGCGCGCCGGGTCGATGCGCGCGGCGTGCGGCTCGACCGGCCAATCGTCAATGTGAACACGCCCGAGGACCTGGCTTCGCTGGCGCGGCACCGTGGCTGAACGACGTCCCCGTCCGAATGTCGATGCCGCATTCGACGCGATCGAAGGCGCGCTGGCCCCGCTCGGGGTGGAGACGTGCGTGGTAACCGATGCGCTGGGCCTGCTGACCGCCGCGCCCGCTGTCGCCGAACTGGACGTGCCGCGCTTCGTCGCCTCGGCGATGGACGGCTTCGCGGTGCGTAGCGCCGATATCCGGGCTGCCAGCCCTGAAGCGCCGGTGGAGTTGGAACTCGGCACGTCTGTCGCCGCCGGCAGCCCTGCAGGCAGCGTGCGCCCGGGGCAGGCCGTGCCGATCAGCACCGGCGCGCCGCTACCCGAAGGCACCGACGCCATCCTTGTCCGCGAGATCGGCGAAGTGGTTGGATATGGCATGGACAGGCGCCTGCGCGTGAGCCGGCCCATCGAGCAGGGCCGCAACGTGCGTGCGCAGGGTGAGGACATGGCGCGGGGCGGCACGCTGGTCGATGCTGGCCACCGGATCACGCCCGACACGATCGGTGCGCTGGTCGCCTGCGGGGTCGCGCGGGTCGCGGTGCGCCGCATGCCGCGTATCGTGCTGCTGTCTTCGGGCAACGAGCTTGCCGCCGACCGCGCCATGCTCTCCGATCCGGCACAGGCGATCGATTGCAACGGGCCGATGATCCTTGCCGCTGCGCAGGGCATCGGCCTGCCGGTCCGGTTTCTCGGGCGGATGGCGGATCGTCCCGGTGCGGTCGCGGAGATGTTCGACACCGCATTTGCGCCCGATAGCGGGGACATAGTGATTTCGACCGGCGGCGTCTCGGCCGGCGACTATGATCTGGTCCGCTCCGGCCTCGAAGCGCAGGGCGTCGCCATTCACTTCCACGGCGTCCAGATGCGCCCTGGCAAGCCGCTGCTGTTCGCGACCTTGCCCGATGGGCGCCCCTATTTCGGCCTGCCCGGCAATCCGGTGGCGGCTTTGGTCGCCTTTCGCTTCTTCGTGATGGCAGCAGTGCGCCGCATGCTCGATCTGCCGCGCGAGGCGGGGGAGGTGGTGGCGGCATCGGCGGAGCCGCGCGACGGCACCACGCTGTTCCTGCGCGGACGGCGGGTAGTCGATGCCGACGGGCGCATGCGGATCGATACCGACTTCGATCAGCGCTCGCACATTCTCAGTAGCGTGGTGCAGGCCGATCACTGGCTTCGCGTGGAACCGGGCGAGCCTCGCTACCGCGCCTATACCAAGATGCCGACCCTCGCTTAGTCGCCGGGGTTGGCAGCGAGCAGGGCATCTCCGCGCACCAGCACGCGAAGCCGCAGCCCGGCCTGCGCCGCGCGTTCGATCGCCAGCCCGGTCGGGGCCGAGATCGTGGCCAGCATCGGGCAGTTGGCCAGCACGGCCTTCTCGACCAGCTCGTAGGAGCAGCGGGACGTGAGCAGCGCGAAGCCGCCGTTCCAGCCGAGGTCCGCGCGCACCATGGCGCCGATCAGCTTGTCGAACGCATTATGCCGGCCGACATCCTCGCGAACCAGCAGCGGCACGCCTTCGGCGGAGCAGGCGGCGGCGGCATGGGCGGATCCGGTGGCGCGGTTGAGCGGCTGCCAGGCGGGCAGCGCCTCGAGCGCGGCGAAACATGCCGCATCCTCCGCACGACAGACTTGCGAGACCCGCGGCAGCGCGCGCATCGCCTGTTCGAGATTCTCGATGCCGCAAAGGCCGCATGAGGCGTCGGTGGCGCGGTGACGGACCCGATCGGCGATCCGGCCGGCCACTTCCGGTGCGAGCTGGATCCGCAGGATATGGCCCTGTTCGGCCTCAAAGACGTCCACGTCCAGGATCTGGTTCGCGCGGTCGACCAGGCGCTCCGACAAGGAGAAGCCATAGGCAAGGTCAACCAGATCGGCTGGTGTGGCCATCAGCACCGCATAGCCGATGCCCTGATATTCGAGTGCGACCGGGCGCTCTTCGGCGATCGCGCGTTCGGCCGGCACCGGCGCGCCGGTGCGCGGAATCCGGACCATCGGGCGGCGGGTATAGCCGCTGGTCTCCGTCGGGGCCGGTTCGGGGTTCGCTGATGTCATGTCGTTGGGGTATCAGCGCGGCCGCGGGGCAGGAACCCCTCCCTCCGTTTAGTCGGGCGGGGCGGGTCAGCCGATCAGCTGCCTTTCTGCATCGAGCGGCAGGGTGAGATCGGCCCATTCCCTGCCATGCGCCAGCATGTGCCGGGTCAGCCGCTCGTAATGCTGAATGAAGCGCTGGATCTCCGCATCCTGCATCGGCCCTCCGGCATTACGTTCCTGCTCGATTCGCCAGTCCGCCACCACCTCGAAGCCTGGCGCCTCGAGCAAAACCAGCTGGTCGATCCGGGCCCAGAGCGCCTGATATTGCCCTGCCAGCCGGTCGTTCACCCAGCGGCGCCAGCTGCCGTCCGGATCACTCGTCCGTTCGAGATCGTTGACCGGTTCCGCCAGCTCGGCCTCAGCCTGCGGACGGGCGCCCAGGCACCAGCCCTCGAGGATCAGCATGTCCACGGGGCCCGGCACCGGTTCGGGCGTTCCGGGCTCGTCGCGCGCCTTGTCGAAGCGCGGGAGCAGGGCTGGACCGTGGCCGAGCGACTCGATCGCTGCCAGCCCCGCGGAAACGTCATGCGTTCCGGGTACGCCGCGAGTGCGCAGCAGCGGATGCACGGTTTCGGCGAGGTGCTGGCGGGCGGCGCCATCGAGATAGAGATCGTCGAGCGACAGTACCGGGCAGGCGAAGCGCTCGGCAAGGGCGCGGGCGATGGTCGACTTGCCGCTCCCCTGCGCCCCGGCGATGCCCAGTACGAAGGGGCGGCGGGCACCGGTGCGCAGCTGTGCGGCGATCCGTTCGGCGGCGGGAAGGGGCGGGAGCGCGGCCATTGGCTGCATCTCTGCTTGCGCACTGGCAGCGCTGTCAAATAAGGCTGGTGCGGGCCGGGGCCCCTTCCCGGTGGGGAATGCAATGTCCAGCCGTCCGACGATCAAGGAAGTCTCGAAGATCGCAGGCGTGTCGTTCAAGACCGTCAGCCGTGTGCTCAACAACGAAAAGCATGTCAGCGAAGAAACCCGCCGCCGTGTCGAGGAAGTCGTCGCGCGACTGAACTTCCGCCCGAGCCACGCCGCCCGCACGCTTGCCGGGCGTAAATCCTTCCAGGTCGGGCTGCTCTACGACAATCCCAGCCCCTATTACATTTACCATGTCCAGACCGGCGCGCAGCAGCGCTGCACCGAACTCGGCTATCGGCTGCTGCTCCAGCCGATCGACAGCCAGTCGCCGGATCTGGTCTCCAACGTGCTCGCGCTGATCGATGAGACGCATCTCGACGGCCTGATCCTGTCGCCGCCGGTGACCGAGGCGGAAGCGCTGCTCGACGAGCTCGACCGGCGCGGGCTGCCCTATGCCCGCATCGCCCCGGGCGCCCGCAAGGATGCCGGCATGTCGACCGCGATGGACGACGTCGCCGCCGCGCGCGAGCTGACCGCGCACCTGATCGGGCTCGGCCATCGCCGCATCGCGATGATCCGCGGTCTCGAAAGCCATGCCTCTTCGGCGGACCGTCTCGCCGGCTACAGGGCCGAACTCGAGGCGCATGGCATCGCGTTCGATCCCGCGCTGGTCGTGGCTGCGGAGAACGACTTCGCCTCGGGTGCTGCCGCCGCGCGCGAGCTGCTGGCGCTGAAGGACCGGCCGACGGCGATCTTCGCGGGCAATGACGATATGGCGGCCGGTGCGCTGGCGGTGGCGCATGAGAGCGACATCGAGGTGCCGGCCCAGCTTTCGATCGCAGGCTTCGACGATTCGGATCTGGCGCGCGCGGTCTGGCCGCCGCTCACCACGATCCGCCAGCCGGTCCACGAACTCGCCGCCGCTGCGGCCGAGCTGATCCTGAGCGGGACGTCGCCGCAGCCGCGTGTGACGCTGGAGCACAAGCTGATGATACGCTCCAGCACCGGGCCGGCTCCACGCTAGCCGGACCTGTCCCGAGTCCGGACAGGGGTTAACTAATCTTAACGCTGGCGGGAAAAGTTAAGAAGTCGTTAACTACTGGCCATGCAACGCCAGCTCGTCCTTGAGGGCTATGCCCCCCGCCGCCACCCGTTCCGCCGCTATGTCCGCCGGGCGGTGGCGCAGCAGCAGAAACTGCGGGACGACAGCGACGTGAAGCTCTTCGCACTGAGCTTCACCGCCTTCTTCGTCTGCTTCTTCACCTTCATCGCCTGAAGGCAGGCCCAAAGGCCGCACCGTCTTCCGATTCTGGAGACTGCGCCTTGCGCAAATACTCCGTCACACGGCCTTGAGCCGGGGTCCCGCTACGCTGGGTTGTGCGTGTATCGCGCCTTCGATGATATATTACGGCAGCACGTCCGGCGCGTGCGGCGCGTCCTCGGCCTTGTAGAGGCGGTTGGCGCACCAGGCCGAGGCCAGGCAGAGCAGTACCACGACCAGCAGGCACTCGGCCACGCCGACCCCGGGGATGTTGCTCACCCCGAAGATGCCCACCGATCCGAACACCATGAAGCCCGAATTGACGATGTTGTTCGCCGCTACGGTGCGCGCGGTCTGCGACTTTTCGACGGTGGTGGTCAGGAAGGCGTAGAGCGGCACCACGAACATGCCGCCGGTGGTCGCGATCGCCAGCAGCGTTCCCAGCACTGCCCAGCCGATCGGCATCGACAGGAAGTCGGCGGTCTTGAGCAGCGGCCCTTCATGCACCGGCCAGAAGCGCGCGGTGAGGTAGAAGCCGATCACGAAGACCATCATCGCCAGCACAGAACGCACGGCATATTTGGCCGAGACATGCCCATCGAGCAGCCGGTTGATGATCACCGATCCGATCGCGATGCCTACCGAGAAGATGCCCAGGAACACGCTCGCCACGTCCTTCTGGGCATGGAACACGTTCTTGACGAGCGGCGGGAACAGCACGCCGAGCACGGCGGCGATCGTCCAGAACACGCTGATCGCGATGATCGCCAGGTAGAGCCGGCGGATGTGCATCGTCGCCGAGATCAGCCGCCACGAGGCGCGGAAGATGTTGTAGTCGATCTTGAGCTTGGTCAGCGGCGGCGCGGAGGGGATGCGTTGCGAGGCCAGCCAGCCGATCACCGCGACGCCGATCACTGCGAACGCCGCGGCCTTGGCGCTGATCACGCCGCCGGCGATCGTGCCGCACAGGATCGCGATATAGGTGCCGGCCTCGACCATGCCGGTGCCGCCCAGCACTTCGTCTTCCTCGAGATGCTGCGGCAGGATCGCGTATTTGATCGGCCCGAAGAACGCCGAATGGATGCCCATGCCGACCAGCGCGGCGAGCATCAGCTCGAGATTCTTGAGGAAGATGCCCGAGGCGCCGACCAGCATGATGCCGATCTCGGCGGCCTTGATGATCCGCATGATCTTCGCCTTGTCGTAGCTGTCGGCGAGCTGGCCAGCGAGCGCGGAGAAGAGGAAGAAGGGCAGGATGAAGATACCCGTCGCGATCGCGCTGAACCGGGTTTCGTCCTCGACAGAGTTGAAGATCTGGTAGGTCGCGAAGAAGATCATCGCGTTCTTGAACAGATTGTCGTTGAACGCGCCGAGGAACTGGGTGACGAAGAGCGGCAGGAACCGGCGCTCCCGCATCAAACCGAGCGCCGCACCATGCATAAGCTAACCTTCACCTCTGTATGCGGATTTTCCCGCCGTATGTCGGGCGGGCATAGCCGAGCGGGATGCGCGGCGGCAATCGGTTAATCGGTTTCCGTTGTCGGCCAGCCAATGTGCGCTCCGTCGTCACCCCGGCCTTGTGCCGGGGTCCACGGTGCCGCGTGGTTTGCGGCAAGAGCCTCTTGTCCGGTGCGTGCCTCCCGGTGGGCCCTGGCACAAGGCCGGGGTGACGGGTTAGGGCGGATGTCCTCACGCCCCGCACGACTCCCGCACGATCAGGTCGGTCGGCAGCCGCTCGGCGCTGGGATCGGGGGAGGGGTCGAGGATGCGCGACACCAGCTGGCGCCCGGCCTCGAACGTGTCCTGCCGGATCGTGCTCAGCGCCGGCGTGGAGAGCCGGGCGAGCAGCATGTCGTCATAGCCCATCACCGATACGTCGCCGGGCACGGACACGCCGGCGCGGCGCAGCGCGCGGATCGCGCCCAGGGCGATCAGGTCGGAGGAGGCGATGATCCCGTCGAAATGCACATGCCGGCGCAAAAGCCGGCTGACCGCCGCGTCCGCCGATTCGAGCTCGAAATCCACCGGCACCACCAGCTTGGGATCGGCAGGAATTCCGGCTTCCTTGAGCGCCTCGTCATAGCCGCGCTTGCGCTGCATCGATTCGGGGTCGGTGCCGCCCAGGAACAGGATCGCCCTGCGGCCCAGCCGGGCGAGGTGGGCAGTGGCGCGCCTGCCGCCGAGCTGGTTGTCCGAGCCGATCGAGCAATAAAGCTGCCCGGACATCTGTGCGCCCCACACCACGAAATTGGCGTTGGTTTTGGTCAGCTGGTTGAACGCGTCGTGCAGCATCGACTGGCCGAGGAAGATCACCCCGCTCGCCCGGCTGGTCGTGGTGGTGGCGACCAGATCCTCGTAATTGGCCGGCGTGGTGTGGCTCACCGTGAAGTCGCAGTCGCGCGCACGCGCCGCCTCGCCGATGCTGGCGAGCAGCTCGAGGAAGAAGGGGTGGGACAACGGCAAGGGGCGTCCGCGCATGAACGGCGTGACGATCACGATCGTCCCTTCGGCCCCCACCGGCGCGGCCGGCATGTAGGGACGGAAGGGATAGTCATGATCCCGCGCCAGCGCCCAGATCTTTTGCTTGGTCCGCGCGCTGATCAGCGGATGATCGTTCAGCGCGCGCGACACGGTCGAGATCGAAACGCCGGCCAGCTTCGCCAGATCCTCCAGCGTCGTATTGTTGTTGCTACTGCTGCCCATTGTGCCCAAGCTTGAGGAAAGCCGAATACGGCATGTTTAGAACGGTGAGGGGGGAGCATTGCAAGCAGGCCGGCAGAGCGAGGCGATTCACGTCGCCTCCACGCCTGCGCCGGGCACCGGCCGGCTCCGCCTGTTGCAGCTCTGGAATATGTGCTTCGGCCTGCTCGGCATCCAGATCGTCTGGGGCCTGCAGAACGTCAACACTAGCCGCATCTTCCAGACTCTGGGCGCCGAGCTCGACGACCTTGCGATATTGTGGATCGCCGGACCGGCGACCGGGCTGCTCGTCCAGCCGATCATCGGCCACCTGAGCGACCGTACCCGCGGCCCGCTCGGGCGTCGCCGCCCCTATATCCTGGCCGGGGCGCTGTGCACCGCGCTCGCCCTGTTCCTGATGCCCAATGCCACCAGCCTGTGGGCGGCGAGCCTGATGCTGTGGGTGCTCACCGCTTCGATCAACATCGCAATGGAGCCGTTCCGCGCACTGGTGGCGGACCGGGTGCCCGAGAGCCAGCGCACCGCGGGTTTCGCGATGCAGGTGTTCTTCATCGGCATCGGCGCGGTGTTCGCCTCGGCGTTGCCCTGGATGCTGGTCCACTGGGCGGGACTCAGCGGCCAGCCCGAGCCGCATCTGCTGCCCCAATCGGTGCGCACCGCCTTCTATATCGGCGGAATCTGCCTGCTGGTGGCGGTCACCTGGACGATCGTCACCACCCCCGAATGCCCGGCGCCGGAGCGCCTGCCTGAGGAAGCGATGCCCCCGGTGACGCTCTCGCCCGAGCGCGCCGCCTCGCTGGTGCGTCACGGCGTGGCCTGGATGCTGGCCGGGGCGGGGATCGCCGGCGCCGCCGCGCTCGCCGGCTGGAAGCGAGAAATCTATGTCATCGCCGGCATCTGCTTCCTGTTCGGGTTGCTCCAGGCCGTGGTCGTCCGCCTGCGTCGGCTCGGCCGAACCTCGATCGGCATGCTCGAGATCGTCGAGGACATCCGTTCGATGCCGCAGTTGCTCAAGCGGCTCGCCATCGTCCAGTTCTTCACCTGGTACGGCCTGTTCGCGATGTGGATCTACACGGTGCCGGCGCTGGCGCTGCGCCATTACGGCACCGCCGATCCCGCCTCGCCCGGATACAACGCCGCCGCCGATTGGGTGGGGGTGCTGTTCGCCGGCTATAACGGCGTAGCCGCGCTCGGCGCCCTGCTGCTTCCCGGCATCGGCGAGCGGCTCGGCCGGCGGGTGACGCATGCGCTGTGCCTGTGCTTCGGTGCCGCCGGGCTGCTCGGCTTCCTGCTCGTCGCGGATCCGGCGGCGCTGTGGCTGCCGACGATCGGCGTGGGACTCGCCTGGGCGGCGATCATGTCGATGCCCTATGCCATGCTCGCCGGCAGCGTGCCGCCCGGCAAGGCAGGCGTGTACATGGGCATCCACAACATGTTCCTCGTCATCCCCCAGCTCGTCGCCTCGACGATGCTCGGTCCGCTGGTCGGCCATGTTTTCCACGGCCAGGCGGAATATGCCCTCGTCCTCGCCGCCGCCGCGCTGCTGATCGCGGCCGGCTTCGCGATCACGCTCCCGCGCAGCGCCGATACCGGCATCCGCCAATAGCGCCATCCGGGCGTGCAAGGTTGCATTGCTTTGCATTGCGGCTTGAGGTTGTGCAAAATTTGCATTGTTTGCAAGGCAAAATTGCACCGCGCGACTCACTCTCCGCTCCGCGATTTCCGGTGATATGAAGTGCGTATCTCAAGATTGTCGTTATTTTATAATAGTATAATGGCAGAAATATTACCGAAAATTTCCCTCTTGCGGCTTTGCTCAATTTACGCAAAGTTACGCAAAGAGCTTCCCGGGCCGGGCAGCTCATAGTGGATGGCGGCGCCAAGGAGCGTTGCCGGCACAATGGAGGGTGTCTTGGGGAAAGCACGGCATGGCCGGCTTGCGATCATGCGCAGCAGCGCAGGGCCTTGCCCTGTGCGGTTTTCGCGCATCCGCGCCTCGATGCACCGACACGAAATCTGAAGCGACGCTGCGGGGCGGGGGCTCCGTGGTGTCGTGCATGCAACAGCGCCGCAAAGGCGCGACGGAGGGAGGAAAGATGAAACAGATCACCCTATTGCGAGGCGGCGCCTCGCTGGCGGCCGTAGCCCTGATGGGCTTGGCCGGCATTGCCCAGGCGCAGACTGCCAGCGCGCCCGAGGCGAGCCAGGAAGACGATGGCGGCGCCATCGTCGTCGTCGGCGTCCGCAAGGCGCTCGAGAGCGCGCAGACGATCAAGCGCGATGCCGATACCGTTGTCGATTCGATCACCGCGACCGACATCGGCGCCTTCCCGGACACGTCGGTTTCGGGCGCGCTGCAGCGCGTGCCGGGCATCACCACCTCGCGCCTGCAGTCGACCGACGACTCGACGCACCCCTCGGGCGAGCCGACCAGCGTGCTCATCCGCGGCCTCACCTTCGTCCGCACCGAGTTCAACGGCCGCGACAGCTTCTCGGCTGACTCCTATCGCGGCCTGAACTTCAACGACGTCTCGCCCGAACTGATGGGTGGCGTCGATGCGTACAAGAACCAGACGGCCGAGATGATCGAGGGCGGTCTTGCCGGCACGGTCAATCTGCGCACCCGCCTGCCGTTCGACCAGAAGGGCCTTGTCATCGCCGGCAATGCCAAGGCGACCTATGGCAGCCGCTCGAAGGAGTGGACCGGCGAGTTCTCGGGCCTGATCTCCAACACCTGGGAAACCAGCATCGGCCGCTTCGGCCTGATGGCCAATTTCGCCCGCAGCCATGTCGTCACGCGCACGGAAAGCGTGATCATGGACAAGATCGACACCTTCTGCACCACGGGCTCGACCAACGCCCAGGGCAAGGGCATCGTTAATTCGGACGGTTCGGTCGCCTGTGCCTCGAACCCGTTCGGCGGCTCGGGCTGGGCCTATATCCCCGACGGCGTCCGCTATTCGCAGGTCGATTACGACCGCACCCGCCGCGGCATCTCGGCCGCGGCGCAGTATGAGAACAATGCGGGCAATTTCCGCATCACCACCCAGTATAACGACAGCGAGTATCACAACGCCTGGCTCGAGCGCGCCAGCCACGCGATCTTCCAGGGCGATGCGTACGGCAAGTCGGCCTTCTTCCCGCGCGCCAGCTCGATCCTCGGCGCGGCGCCCGGCACTTCGGCCTTCACCTTCGGTCCCGACGGCATGCTCCGCTCGGGCACGCTGACCCAGGCGCATGGCAGCTGGCGCGGCAGCTGGGATTCCACCCAGGAAGCGATCAACACCGGCTCGGCCGTGCCGGGCATGCCCTTCGTCAACAATTGCGCGGCGCCGTCGGTCTGCACCACGCTGCAGGACGGCCTCTATTTCCAGAACGAGGCCCGCAACTTCGATCACCGCGAACGTACCCAGGACCTCTCGGGCAATATAAGCTGGGACATTGGTGAGCGGCTGCACGTCAATCTCGACGCGCAGCATATCTGGGCCAGCACGACCAACGACGACATCCTCGTCGCGGTCGGCTCGATGGCCAACATGCAGTACAGCACGAACAGCGACGGCACGCCCAATGTGAAGCTGCTGCCGGGCTCGAACGTGAACTATGCTACCGGCGGGCTTTCCAATCCGCACAATTACTGGATGCCGTTCATCCAGGCGCACATGGAGCATAACGACGCCAAGGAAACCGCCTTCCGCGGCGACCTGGCCTATGACTTCGAGGAGGGCAGCTGGCTCGACTCGCTCAAGATCGGCGTGCGCTACGCCGATCGCAGCCAGACGGTCCGCTATTCCACGTTCAACTGGAGCCCGGTTTCGGCGAGCTGGAACTGCAACGGCCCCGGCTTCAACATCGATAATACCACGGGCGGCGCCTATCCGGCCTGCAATGCCGGCCATGCACCCTTCAAGGGCTATGGCGCGGGCATGTGGGAGTCGGTCACGCTGGGCGACGGCTTCTACAATGGCGGGGTCTACGCCAACGATCCGCTGGTCTATATGAACCGCGCCACGCTGATGGACCGCACCCGGCTGGTCCAGGGCGTCAGCGGCACCACCACCGGCTCGCCGATGGGCTGGGAGCCGATCTGCGACCGCGTCGATGCGACGATCGAGGGCTGCTACCTCCCGTCGGAGGTGATGCACGTCAAGGAGAAGACCAAGGCCGCCTATGCGATGCTGCGCTTCGGTGGCGACGGCAAGGACATTGGCGGGATCAACATCCGCGGCAATATCGGCCTGCGCTATGTCCGCACCGACATCGCGTCGGACGGCAGCGTCGGCTATCCGCGCACCGATACCTTCACCAACTATCGTCCCTGCGGCGACACGCTGCCGGCCGATTGGGTGGTCAACCCGATGTGCTTCGTCACGCCGACGGTCGCGGCCTTCGCCAGCGGCGGCGGCTCGCCGAACAGCTACAAGTCGAGCTACGAGAACTGGCTGCCCAGCTTCAACCTGCGCCTCGGCCTCGACGACAAGAGCTTCATCCGCTTCGGCTATTCGCGAGGCATGTCGCGGCCTGACTTCGGCCTGCTGCGCAACTTCGTCGCGATCCAGGGGCCGATCCTCGATGGTTCGGCGAACTCGCCCTATCTGGTGAAGAACAGCGCAGGCACGGTCACCGGCTACAATTTCGTGTTCCGTGCAGAATCGGGCTTCCCGGCGCTCAAGCCGATCACCGCCGACCAGTTCGACCTTACCTTCGAACATTACTTCGGCCGCAGCAGCTCGTTCACGATCGACGGCTTCTACAAGAAGCTGAACGGCACGATCTCCTATGGTGAGTTCCTGCGCTCGTTCACCAACAACGGATCGACCCAGACGGTGCAGATGCGCGGTCCGCGCAACTCGGCCGACGGGGGCACGCTGAAGGGCGTCGAAGTCGCGTTCCAGACCTTCTTCGACTTCCTGCCGGGCGTGCTCAGCGGTCTCGGCACCCAGCTGAACTACACCTTCGTCGACCAGTCGGGGATCAACAACTCGAACCTGGTGACGCAGGGTGCGCTCGATGCCGGTGGCACCGGCGGCTTCGGCGCGGGCCTCGACGTGTCGGGCGGCCGCGGCGTGGTGATCGACTCGCATCAGCTGGCGGGCATCTCGAAGCACACGTTCAACGCCGTCGCGCTCTACGAAAAGGGCCCGATCGGCATGCGCCTCGCCTATAACTGGCGCTCGCGCTTCCTGACCAACAACCTCGACTGCTGCATCGGCTTGCCGGTGTTCCAGAAGGCGGCGGGCTTCCTCGACGGGTCGATCCGCTTCTCGCTGGCCAAGTGGATCGAGCTTTCGGTCGAAGGGTCGAACCTGCTCGGCACCACCACGGTGTTCCAGCAGCAGATCTTCGGCGACTCCTCGGTAACGCCGGGCGCCAGGCCGGTTTACCGCGACGCAAACTGGAGCCGCGTCGATCGCCGCTTCCAGTTCGGCGCCCGGTTCAAGTTCTAACTCCCCTCGGCGCCGCCGTTCCTTCATTCCGGCGGCGCCATTTTCTTTCGGGAGCGGGTTTCATGCAGCTCAGATCGAACGCATCCCCGGCGCCGTTGCGCGTCGTCATCGTCGGCGGCGGAACCGCGGGCTGGATGTGCGCGGCGGGGCTCACGCGACTGCTGCCGAACACGGATTACGCGCTGACCGTGATCGAGTCCGACGAGATCGGCACGGTGGGCGTCGGCGAGGCGACCTTGCCGCACATCCGCGAATTCAACGCGATGCTCGGGCTCGACGAGGCCGAGTTCATGCGCGCCACCCAGGGCAGCTTCAAGCTGGGCATCGAGTTCGTCGGCTGGGACAAGCCGGGCGGCCGCTATGTCCACCCCTTCGGCACCTATGGCGAGCGCTGGGGCGGGCTCGACTTCCAGCACCACTGGCTGCGCGCGAAGGCGGCGGGCAGCGAGGTGGGCGAATGGCCCGAATATTGTTTCGCCGCGGCAATGTGCCGCGAAGGCGTGTTCGACCTGCCGGGGGAAGACACGCGCTCGATCCGCTCGACCTATTCCTATGCCTATCATTTCGACGCGGGCCTCTACGCCGCCTATCTGCGCGGCTGGGCGACCCCGCGCGGCGTGCGGCGGATCGAGGGCAAGATCGTCGATGTCGCCCGCCACGCCGAAACCGGCCTGGTCGAGAGCGTTCGACTCCAGTCCGGCGCGACGATCGCCGGCGACCTGTTCATCGATTGCTCGGGCTTCCGCTCGCTGCTGCTCGGCGAGAGCATGGGCGTAGCATGGCAGGACTGGAGCCGGTGGCTCCCCTGCGACCGTGCGATGGCGGTGCCTTGCGCCAGTGTCGACGGCGTCACCCCCTTTACCCGCTCCACCGCCCAGACCGGCGGCTGGACGTGGCGCATCCCGCTCCAGCACCGCACCGGAAACGGCTATGTCTTCTCCAGCGCCTTCTGCTCGGAAGAACAGGCGCGCGAGACGGTTCTCGGCGCGATCGACGGCGCGCCGCTCGCGGATCCGCGCCTGCTACGCTTCCAGGCCGGCCGCCGGGAGCGCGGCTGGGAAGGCAATGTCGTTGCGATCGGCTTGTCGTCCGGTTTCCTCGAGCCGCTGGAATCGACCAGCATCTTCCTGATCCAGTCGGCGGTGACGGACCTCGCCGCGCTGATGCCGCGCCCGGGCCATGCCCCGGACCCGCGGCTGGCCGACGAGTTCAACCGGCTGTTCGCGATCCATTACGATCGCACCCGCGACTTCCTCCTGCTCCACTACACCGCCAATGCCCGCCACGGCGAACCGCTCTGGGATCATGTGCGGAACATGGCGCTGCCGGACAGTCTGGCACACAAGATCGAGCTGTTCCGCTCGAGCGCCCGCGCGCCCGACTACAAGCTCGGCCTGTTCTCGCGCGATAGCTGGCTGGCGGTGCTGCTGGGGCAGGGGATCATGCCCCGGGCCTGGGACCGTCAGGCCGATCGCGCCCCGCTGGACGAGGTTGCCGATCGCCTTGCCGATCTGCGCGCGCGGATCGCGATCAACGCGGCGGCGCTGCCTCCGCATGCCGAGTTCATCGCCGGCTATTGCTCCGCCGCCGGCGGCGCGCCCGAGGACAGGGCGGTGTCGGCATGAGCACGCCGTTCACCGTGATCGTCGCGGGTCGAGACGCCCCGCTCTGGCTGACCGCCGCTGCACTGGCCCGTGGCCTCGTTGCATCGGGCGTGCGGGTCGAGGCCGTGGAGCTGCCCAGCGCGCTCGCCCCCGCCGATTTCCACGCGACCTTCCCGGCGCTCGAAGCCCTGCACAACCAGCTGCGTATCGACGAGGCCGGCCTGCTCCGCGCGACCGGCGGCAGCCTGACGCTCGGCCAGAATTTCACCGACCTTGCCGGCGCGCACCCGGCCTTTCTCCACGCCTATGGCTCCGCCGGCGCCCGGATCGGTGAGGATGAGTTCTTCGCGCATTGGGTGAAGGCGCGGGCCTATGGCCTGAGCGTCCCGCTCGACGATTTCTCGCTCACCGCCGCCGCCGCGCGGCACGGCCGCCTGATGTTCCCCGATGAGGAGAATGCGATCTATGGCCGCTGCGACTATGGCTATCACTTGCCGGCCATCCCCTACGCCCGGCTGCTGCGCGATGTCGCGGTCCGCCACGGCGTGATCGTCCACGCCGCCGACCAGGTGGCCATCGAACGCGAAGGGGAGGCGATCACCGCGCTCGATCTCGGCGAAGGCCTCCGCCTGACCGCCGACCTGTTCGTCGATGCCGGCGACGCTTTGGGCACCGAGTTCGTCAGCTGGCGCGACCATTTCCCGATCGACCGGGTCCTTACCGCTATCGGCCCCGCCTTTGCCGGCCTGCCGGTCTATGCCGAGAACCGCGCGGGCCCTGCCGGCTGGACCGCGCTTCACCCCGGCCGTTCGGCGACCTTCGTCACCCATGGCTGGTCGAACGCCTTCGCCAGCGAGGAACAGGCGCTCGAGGCCGCTTCCGCAGCCGCGGGTCTCCCACTGGCCGGCGTCGCGATCCGCGGCGTCGAGCCCGGCCGCCCGGCACGACCCTGGACCGGTAATTGCGTCACCCTCGGCGCCCGCTTCGATCCGGTCCACGGCCTCGATCTGCTCGGCCTGCAGGCAAGCCTGGTGCAACTCCTCGCGAACTTTCCCGCAACAGCCGCCTTCGCTGCCGAGCGCGACGAATATAACCGCGTCACACTGGAAGCGCTGGATCGCCTCCGCGACTTCCAGTCCGCCCATTATCTGCTCGCCCGCTATGCCGGCCCCTTCTGGCAGGCGGTGCGCGAAGCTACGGTCTCCCCGGACCTCGCCCATGCGATCGCGCTGTTCCGCGCCCGCGGCGTGCTCGCGCCGTTCGAGGAGGAGAACCTGCCGCCGGATAGCTGGCGCGCGCTGTTCCTCGGCCACGGCGTGACGCCCGAGAGCTGGCCGCCCGCGATCGACCGCGTCCCGCCCGAAGAAGTGAAGGCGCAGTTCCGCCGCATGCTCGGCTTCGTGCGCGAGCAGGTGCTGCGCCAGCCGACTCATGCCGAATGGCTCAGCGGGATCACCCATGGCTGAGCCGCTCCGCCACCCTGACACAGCCGAGCCGAGCCCGCTCGACGGCCTGCCGCGCGTCGCCGCGCGCACCGCACCGCCGCCCGCCGATCTGATCGCGGCAGGCGTGCCGGTGGTGCTCAAGGGATTGTTCGAGCAATGGCCTGCGCTTGCGGCCGGCCGGGCAGGGGCGCTGCCGGCCTATCTCAAGGGGCTCGACCGCGGCGCGCCCGTGCCGGTGATGGAGGCGCCCGCACGCACCGCGGGCAAGTTCGGCTATGGCCCCGATCTGCGCGAGTTCAACTTCACCCGCCGCAGCGCCCGGCTGAGCGATGCTGTCGATCGGATACTGCGCCTCGCCGGTGAGGAGAACGCCCCCTATGTCGCGGTCCAGATGCTGCCGCTCGCGGTGCAGATGCCCGATTTCGTCGCGCAGAACCCGATGCCGCTGCTCCCGGCTGACGTCGCGCCGCGCCTCTGGGTCGGCGGCGCGGTGCACACCCGCACCCATAACGACCGCGACCATAATCTCGCCTGCGTCCTTGCCGGGAGGCGGCGCTTCCTGCTCTTCCCGCCCGATCAGGTCGCCAACCTCTATATCGGTCCGCTCGACAATCCGCCGCCGCTCTCGCTGGTCGATCCCGAAGCGCCCGATTTCCTCCGCTTCCCGCATTTTGCCGATGCGCTGGCGACGGCGCGTGTGGCGTTTCTCGATCCCGGCGATGCGCTCTTCATCCCGTGCCACTGGTGGCATCACGTCAGCTCGCTGAGCCCGTTCAACGCGATGGTGAACTATTGGTGGGGCGACAGTCCCGCTGGCATCGAGGATCCGCACCAGCTCTTCCTCGCCGCCCTGCTCGGCTATCGCCGGCTTCCCGAAGCCGAGCGGCGCTACTGGCAGGCGATGTTCGACACGCATGTCTTCGCCGAGGACGGTGCCGACCATATCCCGCCATCCCAGCGCGGGCCGCTCGGCGAGATGCGCGCCAGCGAGCGTGCCGCGCTCCAGCAGCGCCTGCGCACTGCCTTTCTCAAATCATGACCTCCCCACAGGAAAGATCCCGGATGACTTCTCGTACCCTGGTTACGCTTCTCGCTCTTGGCCTGCCCGGCACTGCGTTCGCGGCCGACCGCGAATGCGCCCAATCGCCGGGCAAGGTGCTCGAGGTTTGCGTCTCGGTCGAAGGCGGGCAGGCACTCTATCAAGTGAAGCGCGGCGACCAGATCGTCATCGCGCCCTCGAACCTCGGCCTCAGCTTCTCCGGCGAGCCCGCCGCGCGCTATTCCGCGATCACCGACACGCGCCGCTCGGCCTCGGACACCAGCTGGGAACAGCCCTGGGGCGAGCAGCGCCTCGTCCGCGACAATCACGCCGAACTTGCGGTGACGCTCGCGGGGGACACCGCGCTCAACAAGGCGATGCAGGTGACCTTCCGCATCTTCGATGACGGCGTCGGCTTCCGCTATTCCTATGCCGGCATTGCCGCCGGCCAGCAGGTCGGCGTCACCGCCGATCGCACCGAGTTCAGGACGAAGGGCAGCTATCAGGCCTGGTGGTATCAGGGTCTCGGCCAGGAGCGTGACGAGTATCTCTATACCCAGACCGACGCGCGCCGGATCACCCTCGCCGAAACGCCGCTGACACTGAAGGGCGACAACGGCCTCTATCTTTCCGTCCACGAAGCGGCGCTGGTCGATTTTCCGAGCATGCTCCTGCAGGGTGACGGTGCGGGCAAGCTCACTGCCTGGCTGATGCCCTGGCCCGACGGCGTCGGCGCGAAGAAGACCGGCCCGTTCAGCACCCCGTGGCGCACCGTGCTGATCGGCACCACGCCCGGTGCGCTGGCCGACAGCCGGATCGAGCTCAACTTGAACGAGCCGAACAGGCTCCCGGACATCAACAAGTGGTTCAAGCCCGGCAAATATGTCGGCGTCTGGTGGGAGATGCATCTCAACAAGACCACCTGGGGCAGCGGCCCGACCCACGGCGCCAACAACGACAATGTGAAGCGCTATATCGATTTCGCCGCGAAATACGGTTTCGACGGCGTGCTCGTCGAAGGCTGGAACCAGGGCTGGGACGGCGAGTGGATCAACAATGGCGACAAGTTCAGCTTCACCCAATCCTATCCCGATTTCGACCTGCCGATGCTCTCGGCCTATGCGAAGTCGAAGGGCGTGCACCTGATCGGTCATCACGAGACTGCCGGCGCGGTGGTGAATTACGAGAACCAGCTCGAGGACGCGCTCGACCTCTATGCGAAGGTCGGCGTGCCGGCGGTGAAGACCGGCTATGTCCGCCATTCGGGCGAGATCCTCGATCGTGAAGGCGGCAAGGAGTGGTTCGCCGGCCAGTTCATGGTCCGGCATCATCTCAAGGTGATCGAGGCCGCGGCGAAGCGCCACATCGCCATGGACACGCACGAGCCGGTCAAGGACACCGGCCTGCGCCGCACCTGGCCGAACTGGGTGAGCCGCGAAGGTGCGCGCGGGCAGGAGTTCAACGCCTGGGGCCGCCCGACCAATCCGCCCGAGCATCTGACGATCCTGCCCTTCACCCGCATGCTCGCCGGGCCGATGGACTTCACCCCGGGCATCTTCGATCTCGAACATGGCAAGACGCTGCTGACCGAGCGCAACCAGTCTACGCTGGCGGCGCAGCTCGCCGAGTATGTCGTGCTCTATTCGCCGATCCACATGGCGGCGGACCTGCCCGAGAATTACGAAAAGCATCTCGACGCCTTCCAGTTCATCCGCGACGTGCCGACCGACTGGGAGACGACGAAGACGCTGGCCTCGGAGATCGGCGACTATGTCGTGGTCGCCCGCCAGCCTCGCGGTGGCGGCGACTGGTATCTCGGCGCGATTACCGACGAGACGGCGCGCAAGCTGCCGGTGAAGCTCGACTTCCTTGCACCGGGCAAGAAGTACGAGGCGCAAATCTACCGTGACGCGGCGGATGCCGACTACATCAACAAGCCCCTCGCCTACGCGATCGAGAAGCGCATGGTGACCAGCACCGACACGCTCGACCTTGCGCTGGCCCCCGGCGGCGGCCAGGCGGTCCGCTTCAAGCTGCTGAAGTAAGCCATGCCCGTCATCCCGGCGAAAGCGGGGACCCAGAGCCAAGAACGGCATCGCCCGTAACGCTGGGTCCCGGCTTTCGCCGGGATGACGCGAAAAGGGACGTTTCCCCAAGGCCATTGGCGGTGGTAGAGCCTGCCGAATGCTGACGCTGCCTAACATCCTGACGCTCTCGCGCATCATCACGGTCCCGCTGCTTGCGGCGTTCCTCTGGTGGCCGGAATGGCGGCTCGGCTATGGTATCGCCTTCGCGATCTATTGCCTGATGGGCGTCACCGATTATTTCGACGGCTATCTCGCCCGCGCGCAGGGCACGGTGTCGAAGCTCGGCGTGTTCCTCGATCCGATCGCCGACAAGATCATGGTCGCCGCCGTGCTGCTGATCCTCGCCGGACGCGGCGTGATCACCGATCTCCACCTGATCCCGGCGCTGGTGATCCTGGTGCGCGAGATTGCGGTGTCGGGCCTGCGCGAGTTCCTCGGCGGCATCCAGGTATCGCTGCCGGTCTCGCGGCTGGCGAAGTGGAAGACGACGCTTCAGCTCGTCGCGCTGGGCGGCCTGATCCTCGCCGGCGCGCTGCCCGATTTCCTCTGGCTCTGGCAGATCGCGCTCACCGCCTTCTGGATTTCGGCCGCGCTCACCCTGATCACCGGCTTGGACTATCTCCGCGTCGGCCTGCGGCACATGGATACGTGATGGACCTGCTCTATTTCGCCTGGGTCCGCGAGGCGATCGGCGCGGGACAGGAGCAGGTCGATCCGCCCGGGGCCGTCACCACCGTCGCGGACCTCATCGCCTGGCTCGCCACGCGCAGCCCCGGCCATGCCACTGCCTTTGCCGATCCCGCAAAGCTCCGCGCCGCGATCGACCAGCGTTTCGTGCCGCTCGACACGCCGCTGAACGGCGCGAAGGAAGTCGCGCTCTTCCCGCCGGTGACCGGCGGATGATCCGCGTATCGATCGATCCCGCGCCGATCGAGCTGGCGCTGGAGCTGGCAGCGCTCGAGGAGCGCGGCGCCGGCGGGGTGGCGAGCTTCACGGGCGTGGTCCGCGGTGATGGCGGAGTCACTGCGCTCGAACTCGAACATTATCCCGGCATGACCGAGGACGCGCTCTGCACGCTGGCCGAGGCGGCGATGGATCGCTGGAACCTGCTCGGCGTGACGATCCTGCACCGTGTCGGTCGCATGGAAACCGGCGAGCGTATCGTCTTCATCGGCACCGCCGCCGCGCATCGCCGCGAAGCCCTCGACGCCTGCGCCTATCTGATCGACCGGCTCAAGACCGACGCACCCTTCTGGAAGCGCGAATGGCGCGGGGAGGAAGCGAGCTGGGTCGCGGCTCGGTCGAGCGACCAAGAAGCCGCCGCTAAATGGTGACTCCCTTTTCCCCGGCCTTCGCCGGGGAAAGAGTAGGGTGGAACTGCGGAATTAAGGCCGCGCCTCCGCCAGCACATCGGCCAGCAGCCGGAAGTCCCGCTCCCGCGGGCTCGCCTTGCGCCACACCAAAGCGATCCGCCGCGAGGCATTCTCCGCTTCCAGCGGTCGCGCCGCCACCTGGGTGTGGTCGAGGATGCCCGAATCCACCGCCATCTCGGGCAGCATCGTCACGCCCAGCCCGTTGTCGACCATCTGGACCATGGTGTGCAGCGAGGTGCCCATCATCGTCGCCTCGGCGCGCATCTCCGGCCGGTTGCAGGCGGCCAGCGCATGTTCCTTCAGGCAATGCCCGTCCTCGAGCATCAGCAGCCGGGTCTCGTCGATCTCGGCCGGGCGGATCGACGCGCTCGGGTCCATCTCGCCTTCGCGATAGGCGACGAACAGCCGGTCGTCGAACAGCGGCGCAGTCTCCACGTCGCCGCACGCATAGGGCAGGGCGAGCAGCACGCAGTCGGTGCGGCCATGGTGCAGGCCTTCGCACGCCTGGCCGCTGGTCTCCTCGCGCAGGTAAAGCTTCAGGTCGGGGTAGTCGCGGCGCAGCTTGGGCAGGATGCGCGGCAGCAGGAAAGGGGCGATCGTCGGGATCACGCTCATCCGCATCTCGCCCGAGAGCGGTCGCCCGGCGGCTCGCGCCAGATCGCCCAATTCGTCCGCCTCGCGCAGCACGCGGCGCGCCTTCTCGACGATCCGCTCGCCCAAAGGCGTGAAGCGCACCACCCGCCGCGTCCGCTCGACCAGCACCACGCCGATCAGCGTCTCCAGCTCGCGGATGCCCGCCGACAGCGTGGATTGCGTGACGTAGCAGCTCTCCGCCGCCCGGCCGAAATGGCCATGGTCCTTGAGTGCCACCAGATATTGGAGCTGCTTGAGCGTTGGGAGATAGGTGGTCTGCGCCATTGATCGCCTGTTTCGATTGTATGGCGTTTATATAGTGAGCAAGGCGATTAAGTCACCCCGTTACCGCATCGGCCCGCAAACACCGACATCGGGATCGGGAGCGATCACCCGGGCGCCCCTGCGAAAGCCGGTGAAGCTGCACCGGTTCAGGTCTCGCGCCACCACGGTCGCCGCGCGTTTCTTGAGCGCCTCGACGCCGACCACGAAATCATCCCGGGCGTCGGCGAATTCGCGGCTCAGCGCTTCCCTGCGCTCCGCGGAGATGCGCGGGCAGGCCTTGGCCAGCGCGTCCAGCTGGCCGACCATGTCCCGCCAGAGCGCGGGCTCGCCCGTCCGCCGCGCATAGTGGAAGAAGGTCGCCGCCTGCAGGCAGTCATGACCGCGGACCCCGATCTGCAGGACGCGGCCATCGTCGAGCAGCTCAACCGACATGTCGCCTTCCCGCGCGTCCCAGCGCAGGTGCAGCTTCTTCCAGGCATTGGGCGCATGGATCATCGGCAGCTCGCCGGGATCGCGCGTCCATTCCTCCTGGATCAGCGTCATCGATCCGAAGGCGGTGCGATGCTCGACCGTGCCGCTCCACGCAGCGACGGCCAGCAACAGGGGGAGGAGGCTTGCCATGCCGCAATCCTGCACCGCGCCTGCCCAAAGGAAAAGGGCCGGGAACGCGTCCCGGCCCTTCCAATTGGTCCACAGTGAGCGTTACGCCGCTTCGCTCAGCTCGTCCGGCAGGCGGATCATGTAGTCGAACGCCGAGAGTGCCGCGGTCGAGCCCGCGCCCATCGCGATCACGATCTGCTTGTACGGCACGGTGGTGCAGTCGCCCGCCGCGAAGATGCCCGGCTGGCTGGTCTCGCCGCGCGCATCGATCTCGATCTCGCCGCGGTTCGACAGCGCAATCGCGTCCTTCAACCACTCGGTGTTCGGGACAAGACCGATCTGCACGAAGATGCCTTCCAGTTCGATCTGGTGCTCGGTGCCGTGGTTGCGGTCCTTGTAGGTCAGGCTGGTCAGCTTCTCGCCATCGCCGTCCACCCGGGTGGTCAGCGCGGAGGTGATCACCTTGACGTTCGGCAGGCTGCCCAGCTTGCGCTGCAGCACCGCATCGGCGCGCAGCTGGCTGTCATATTCGATCAGCGTGACGTGTGCGACGAGACCCGCCAGGTCGATCGCAGCCTCGACACCCGAATTGCCGCCGCCGATCACCGCCACGCGCTTGCCCTTGAAGAGGGGGCCGTCGCAGTGCGGGCAATAGGTCACGCCCTTGTTGCGATATTCCTCCTCGCCGGGCACGCCCATCGTCCGCCAGCGAGCGCCGGTGGAGAGGATCACGGTGCGCGCCTTCAGCGTCGCGCCATTCTCCAGCACCACTTCGTGCAGGCCACCTTCATGCCTGGCCGGCACGAGCTTGGCGGCGCGCTGGTGGTTCATGATGTCGACGTCATAGTCCTTGACGTGCTGTTCCAGATGCGCAGCCAGCTTCGGGCCCTCGGTGTGCGACACCGAGATGAAGTTCTCGATCGACATGGTGTCGAGCACCTGGCCGCCGAAGCGCTCCGCGGCGATGCCGGTGCGGATGCCCTTGCGCGCCGAATAGATCGCAGCTGCAGCACCGGCGGGGCCGCCGCCGACCACCAGCACTTCGAACGGCTCCTTGCCAGCGATCTTCGCCGCGGTGCGTGCGCCGGCCGCAGTGTCGATCTTGGCGACGATCTGCTCCAGCTCCATGCGGCCGCTGGCAAAGGGCTCGCCGTTCAGGAAGACGGTAGGCACCGCCATCACCTTGCGTTCCTCGACTTCGGCCGGGAACAGCCCGCCATCGATCGAGACATGGGTGATGCGCGGGTTGAGCACTGCCATCAGGTTCAGCGCCTGCACCACGTCGGGGCAGTTCTGGCAGGTCAGCGAGAAATAGGTCTCGAAGGCGAAGTCGCCGTCCAGATTCTTGACCTGCTCAATCAGCTCCTGCGCCGCCTTGCTCGGATGGCCGCCGACCTGGAGCAAAGCGAGCACCAGTGAGGTGAACTCGTGGCCCATCGGAATGCCGGCGAAGCGCACGCCGATATCGGTGCCGGTGCGGTGGATCAGGAAGCTCGGCTTGCGATTGTCGTCGTCCACCTGGACGAACTCGATCTTGTCCGAAAGCCCGGCGATCTGCTGGAGCAGTTCCTCGAGCTCGCGCGACTTGGCGCCGTCGCCCAGATTGGCGACCAGCTCGATCGGCTCGCGGATGTTCGCGAGATAGCCCTTGAGCTGCTGGATGAGATTGGCGTCGAGCATCGGGAAAACTCCACAGAATTCAGATACAAAACGGCCCGGGACAGAAGTTGATTGCCGTCCCGGGCCGCATGGGCGCCCGCAAGGGGGCTAACGGGCGCCTGGGGGATTAGATCTTGCCGACCAGGTCGAGCGACGGCGCCAGCGTCTCGGCGCCCTCTTCCCACTTGGCGGGGCAGACTTCGCCCGGGTGCGCTGCGATGTACTGCGCAGCCTTGATCTTGCGAAGCAGCTCGGCAGCGTTGCGGCCAACGCCCTCGCTGGTGATCTCGACGAGCTGGATCACGCCTTCCGGATCGACGACGAAGGTGCCGCGGTCGGCCAGGCCCTGGCCCTCACGGAGCACGTCGAAGTTGGTCGACAGGACGTGGTTCTGGTCGCCGAGCATGTAGTAGTTGATCTTGCCGATCGCCGGCGAGGTGTCGTGCCAGGCCTTGTGGCTGAAATGGGTGTCGGTCGAAACCGAGTAGACTTCCACGCCCATCTTCTGGAGCTGCGGATAGATGTCCGCCAGGTCCTCGAGTTCGGTCGGGCACACGAAGGTGAAGTCCGCCGGGTAGAAGAAGAACACCGCCCACTTGCCCTTCGTGTCCGCGTCGGTGACCTGGACGAACTTGCCTTCCTTATAGGCCTGCGCGGTGAACGGCTTGATGGTGCTGCCGATGAGAGCCATTGCTTGGTATTCCTCCAGAACGGGGGTTGTTATTGCAATGCGGGAGATAGGGCTGCTGCATCGCAATGTGAAATTGGAAAGCCCGTTCGGGGTGATCGTATAAATCGATCAATATTTATCGATTGATCGACTGATTGCTCCGTTTGAGCCGGGCCAATGCCATTGCGGAAGCCGATCCCATCGCAATGCCGGCGAGCAGCCGCATGGCGATCGGCGTGTAGTCGCCAAGGATCAACTGGGGCAGCAGACCGCCCAGCACCGCGCCCAATATGCCCGTCGTCACATAGTTGAAGCGGGCGAGTTGCGTCTGCGCGCGGGGCACCAGCCCGATCAGCGCGCCGAGCGCGAAAAGCAGCGTGACCAGCATGGCTACACCGCGCGTGCGATCGTCGAGATTATTGTGATCAGGATCATGCAGCCGAGGATCAGGTCGAGCGGCCGGCGTGCGCCGAGCCAGTCGACGATCCGCCCCCAGCGCCGCTGCCAGGGCGTCTCCGCTCCGCCGACCTGCCGAATCCGCCCGCGGCGGCTGTTCCTGCCATGATCCAACATGCGCGCGATGTGGGGCGGATCGGCGTTAAGCTTCGAGAGGGAAGTTGGGGCGGGGCGTAAGCGAAGCGTAAAGCCGCTGCGCCAACCCTTGGCTCGTCACCCCGGCCTTGAGCCGGGTCCCGCTGCATTGCCGGCAAAAGCGAAGAAGCGGGATGACGGCGTAATTGGATCGCCGCCTACCGTCCCAACGCCAGATATAGATTGTACAAACTGGTCAGCGTCAGCACCACGCCGACGAGCAGCATCAGCGTCTTGGGCTCCACGCGCTTTGCGAGCAGTGCGCCGAACGGTGCCGCGATCACGCCGCCGATCAGCAGGCCCACGGTCGCCAGCGTGAAGGCACCCCAGCCGAGCTGGGTGATGAAGGTCGCCGAGATCGTCGTGGTGACGAAGAACTCGGCGGTGTTGACCGTGCCGATCGTGGTGCGCGGGCTCGCGCCCTGGACGAGCAGGTTGCTGGTCACCACCGGTCCCCAGCCGCCGCCGCCGGCCGCGTCGAGAAAGCCACCGGCCAGGCCGAGCGGTTCGACGATCTTGGGCGACTTCTCCTTGGGCGGATAATGCATGGCCCGCCACAACAGGTAGAAGCCGATGCCGGTCAGATAGGCGAGGATGAAGGGCTTGGCGGTGCCGGCGTCGATATTCGACAGCACATAGGCGCCCAGTCCACCGCCGATCACGCCGGGCACCGCGATGCGCAGGAACAGCTTCCAGTTCACATTCTTGTGTACCGCATGGCTGATGCCCGAAACCGCGGTGGTGAAGGTCTCCACGGTGTGCACACCGGCAGAGGCCGCGGCGGGCGGCACCCCCAGGCTCAGCAACAGGGTATTGGAGATCACGCCAAAGGCCATGCCCAGCGCGCCGTCCACCATCTGGGCGGCAAACCCTACCGCGATGAACGGCAGCAGGAGGCTCAGGTCGATTCCAAAGATCATTCGTACCTTGAAGGTTGGGCCGGGAAGGAATGGATGACGGCCCCGGAACGTTCCAACAAGATACATCGGCTTTAGTGCGGCCAAGCGTAGAATGGGCCATTCTGGAATTTCGCGGGTTAAGCTATTATGTGGGCACCCGATAAAAGGGGACCGGCCATGTCCAAGCGCCTGCTGGCGTATCTCGATTCGATCAAGGCGCGCGATCCGGCGCCCCGATCGCGTGCGGAAATCCTGCTCTATCCGGGCGTCTGGGCGCTCGGCTATCACCGCATCGCGCACGCGCTGTTCCGCAATCGCTTCTATTTCCTCGCCCGCGTGGTGAACCACTGGTCGCGTTTCGTGACGGCGATCGACATCCACCCCGGCGCGAAGATCGGCCGCAATTTCTTCATCGATCACGGCTTCGTCGTGATCGGCGAGACGGCGGAGATCGGTGACGATGTCACCATCTACCAGTGCGTCACGCTCGGCGGCACCAGCCCGGACAACGGCGTGGCCGGCAAGCGCCACCCGACCTTGCTCGACGGCGCGATCCTCGGCTCGGGCGCGCAGGTGCTCGGCCCGATCACCGTGGGCGAGCGTGCCCGCATCGGCGCCAATGCCGTAGTTACCAGGGATGTCGCGCCGGGCGCGGTGATGGTCGGCATCCCGGCCAAGCCGACCCTGGTCGAGGCCGAGAAGTGGCAGAAGGACTTCGTGCCCTATGGCACGCCCTGCAGCGACCTGTTCGATCCGCAGACCCAGAAGCTCGAGATCATGCGCTGCGAGCTGGAGGCGATGCGCAAGCGCCTCGACGCCGTGCTCGCCGAGCGCCGCACCGAAGGGGAGCAGCGCGACAGCGCGTAGATGGGCACCGTAACCCCGCTCCCCCTTGGACGCCCCGGCCAGGTCGGCTTCGAGCGCCCCGAGCTCACTCGCATCCTCGATCTCTATGGCCGCATGGTCGCCGCCGGCCATTGGCGCGACTATGCGATGAACTTCGACAAGGAGGCTGCGATCTTCGCCGCCTTCCGCCGCGCCGCCGAGCGTCCGGAATATCGGATCGAGAAGCGCCCGGCGCTGCGCAGCCGTCAGGGCATGTGGGCGCTGGTCAACGAAAGCGGCATGATCCTCAAGCGCGGCCATGAGCTGGGCCCGGTGTTGGCCCCGGTCGAGCGCCGGCTGATGAAGCTGGTCGAGGAATAGGGGCGGGGGAGGCAACCTCTACTTGCCATCTACCTGCCATTTCTCTCTCACTGTCACCCCGGCCTTGTGCCGGGGTTCACCGCGCCGCACGGGAGATGCGAGAGCCTTTTGTCTGTCGCTTTCCTCCCGGTGGACCCCGGCACAAGGCCGGGGTGACGGCTATGGGATCACCCCGCCACCGGCACCGGGCTCATCCCGCCGGTCTCGCGGATCACCACCAGAGTCTCGAAGGTCCGCACCCGTTCGTCGGCCGAGAAGAGCCGGCGGACCAGATCGTCATAGCTCTCCATGTCGCGCGCGATGATCCGTACCGCGAAGTCATGGTCGCCGGTGACGTTCCACGCTTCCATCACTTCGGGCTCGCGGCGGAAGATCTCGAACATCTCGCTCACCGTGTCGGCGGTCTCGCGCTCGAGCGTCACCAGCACGATCATCGACAGCGGCCAGCCCAGCGTCTTCGGATGCACCACCGCGATCTCGCGCTCGATCACCCCGGTCTCGCGCAGGCGGCGGATGCGCCGGTAGCAGGCGGGGGCGGACAGGCCGACCTTCTCGGCCAGCGCCGCCACCGGCTGCTGCACATCGCGCTGGAGCAGTTCGAGCAGCTTGCGGTCGAACGAATCGAGCGGTTCAATATTCGTCATTTTTCAAACTTAACCCGATAAACTTTATCGTATAAGCGCTAAAATAAACCGCTCTTATCGCGGGGAATCCTTATTCTGGCGGCAACTCCCCACCATATTCCGAGTGTACCGATGTCCGCTTTCGCTGCCCCGCGCTCCGCTCCCGCGCGCCTTGATCTCGTCGCGCTGGGCGCGTTGTTCGTGTCGCTGGTTTCGGTGACCATGGGGGCCACCTTCGCCAAGAAGCTGTTCCCGCTGGTCGGTCCCGAAGGCGCCACCGCGCTGCGCCTGATCGTCGCCGCGGTGATCCTCTCGGCGATCTTCCGGCCGTGGCGGATCCGGCTCGATGCCGGCTGGCGCTCGTTGCTCGGCTACGGCCTCGTGCTCGGGGTGATGAACCTCAGCTTCTACAAGGCGCTGTCCTATATCCCGCTCGGCATCGCCATCGCGGTCGAGTTCACCGGCCCGCTCGCGGTCGCGGTGCTCACCTCGCGCCGCAGGATCGACTTCCTGTGGATCGGCCTCGCGGTGTTCGGCCTCTCGCTGCTCCTGCCGATCTGGAAGGGCGCCGCGCATCTCGACTGGCGCGGCGTCGCCCTCGCGCTCGTCGCCGGTGCCTGTTGGGCGACCTATATCCTCACCGGCCGCCATGCCGGCGCCGCGCACGGTCCTGCCGCTGCGGCCGGAGGCATGCTGATCGCCGCCTGCCTCGCTGCGCCGGTGGGCATTCTCCATGCCGGCACCGCCTTGCTCCGGCCCGAGGTACTGATGCTCGGCCTGCTCGTCGGCATCGTCTCCAGCGCCATTCCCTATGCGCTTGAGATGATCGCGCTGCCGCGGCTCCCCGCCAACACCTTCGGCACGCTGCTCAGCGCCGAGCCGGCGGTCGGCGCGCTGATGGGGCTGCTGCTGCTCGGCGAGGTGCTTACCGGCATCCAGTGGCTCGCGGTGTGCCTGATCATCCTCTCCTCGGTCGGCACGGCGATGAGCGCCCGGCCGGGCGAAGTGGCCGAACAGCCCGCATGAAAAACCCCTCCCGTGCCCTGGGGCGCGGGAGGGGAGGGGTGTGTGGGGAACGGGGCTGGGGACCGCGCTCCCTACGCAAGCCTGTGTCAGGTCAGGCTGTGACCAGCTGGGTCGGCGGCAGCCGCTCTTCGAGCCCGCCGAGCAGGCCGACGACCGAGCGGCGCACCGGCTGCCAGAAGGCCGAGAGCAGCAGCAGCGCCGAACCGATCACCAGCGCGGTGAGCGCCGCCGCCAGCTCGACCGCACCGGTCGCCTGGAACAGCGCGTACATCGCCCACAGCACGTAGATCAGGCTGGAGACGAGCAGCGCGCGGCGGTCGACGGCCAGCGCCACGAAGGCGAAGAACA
>PJUL01000164.1_pt1 | contig 57251 bp, 45 predicted proteins | sample 1512221 | NCBI WGS metagenome assembly PJUL01 (sample SAMN08177667, study PRJNA422409) | Feces metagenome, whole genome shotgun sequencing project.
ACTTGACCAGCACACAGTACGACCCGCGCCTGGCGCTGTTCTCGCAGAAATCCGCGCTCACCATGGGCATGGGCATGACCGAGAAGCAGGGCGGATCGGACGGGCGCGCCAACACCACCCAGGCCGCGCCCGATGGCGACGATGCGTGGGGCGCGCGTTATCGCATCACAGGGCACAAGTGGTTCTTTTCGGCGCCGATGTGCGATGCGTTTCTGATCCTGGCGCAGGCGCCCGGCGGGCTCACCTGTTTCTTCCTGCCGCGCGTGCTGCCCGATGGCGGCGAAGGCACCGTGAACGCCATCCGCATCCAGCGCCTGAAAGACAAGCTGGGCAACCACGCCAATGCCAGTTCCGAAGTCGAGTTCATCGACGCGATAGCCTGGCGTGTGGGCGAGGAGGGCCGGGGCGTGGCGCAGATCCTGGAGATGGGCACCATGACGCGCCTGGACTGCGCGCTGGGCACCAGTGGCCTGATGCGCCAGGCGCTCAGCATCGCGCTGCACCACACGCGCCAGCGCTCGGCATTTGGCAAGAAGCTCATCGAGCAGCCGCTGATGCGCAACGTGCTGGCCGACCTGGCGCTGGAGAGCGAGGCGGCCACTGCGCTGTCGATTCGTCTGGCCAGCGCTTTTGACCGCAAAGACCAGAACGAACACGAAGCCGTCATGGCCCGCCTGCTCACACCCGTGGCCAAGTTCTGGGTCTGCAAACGCGGCAGCGCGTTTGCACAAGAAACCATGGAATGCCTGGGTGGCAATGGCTATGTGGAAGAGGGCGGCGAAGGCACCATGGCCCGCATTTACCGCGAGATGCCGCTCAACTCCATCTGGGAAGGCGCGGGCAACATCATGGCGCTCGATTTGCTGCGCGCCGTGCGCCGCGCCGACACGGCAGCCGCCTTGGCCGAGGAACTGGCCCCTGCACGCGGCGCCCACTCGGCGCTGGACCGCATGGCCAGCGCATTGCCGCTGCGCGTGGACGCCATGACGACGGAAGCCGAGGCCCGCCGCTTGGCGCAGGACGTGGCCTTGGCCGTGCAGGCTGCGCTGCTGTATCGCAGTGCACCCGCCAGCGTGTTCGGTGCGTTCTGCGATTCGCGCCTGGGCGGCGACTGGGGCTACAGCTTTGGCACGCTGGGTACGGGCGTAGACCTGGACGCCATCCTCGCCCGAGCCCTTCCTGCTTGATCCATTCCAACGCCATCGCAACAACTTTGTGGAGCAACCATGTCCCACCTCATCCTGCACCACTACCCCTCGTCGCCATTTTCCGAAAAGATCCGCCTTGTGCTGGGCTACAAACAACTGGCCTGGAAGTCCGTGATCATCCCCAGCGTCATGCCCAAGCCCGACGTGGTGGCGCTCACGGGCGGTTATCGCAAGACGCCGTTTTTGCAGATCGGCGCCGACATCTATTGCGACTCGGCCCTCATCTGCGACGTGCTGGAGCACGAGCAGCCCGAGCCCGTGCTGTACCCGCCGCACCTGAAAGGTGTATCGCGTGTGTTCGCGCAGTGGGCCGACACCACCTTGTTCTGGGCCGCCATGGCCTACAACCTGCAGCCCAAGGGCGCGGCCGTGTTGTTTGCCAATTTGCCGCCCGCCGCAGCGCAGGTGTTTGGCGAAGACCGCCGCGAGATGAGCGCCGGCATGCAGCGCCTGCGGCCCGCCGACGCCACGGCCGCCTACCGCTCGTACCTGCGCCGCATTGCGCACATGGCCGAAGAACACGACTTTCTGTTTGGTGCGGAGCCTTGCGTGGCCGACTTTGCGGCCTACCACCCGCTGTGGTTCACGCGGCAGTGTGTGCCGGTGATGGCCGACATTTTTGCCGCCACCCCGGCCGTTACCGAGTGGATGGACCGCATCGCCGCACTGGGCCATGGCCGCATGGAGAAGTTCAGCGCCACCGACGCCATCACCGTGGCCGCGGGCATGGACCCATTGCCCTTGATGGACGATGTGTTCCAGGACGAGCATGGCATCCCCCTGGGCAGCCAGGTGACCATCGCCGCCGAGAGCTTCGGCACCGAACCCACTGAGGGCGAGCTCATTGCCGCCACACGCACCCGCTACACGTTGCGCCGCACCGATCCGCGTGCGGGAACCGTGCACGTGCACTTTCCGCGCATCGGCTACACGCTGCGGGCCGTTTCGCCGTGAGTGGCGGCGTTCGCGACGACCGTATCCAACACACCTTCTAAAAATTCAAGGAGACAGAAAAATGATCGACAACTTTGCCGGCAAAACCGCTGTACTCACAGGCGCCGGCTCGGGCTTTGGCCTGGAATGCGCGCGCATTGGCGCCCGCCTGGGCATGAACCTGGTGCTGGTGGATGTGCAGCAGGACGCGCTGAACGCCGCCGCTGCCGAGGCCCAGGCCGCGGGCGCGCAGGTGCTGGCCCGCAAGGTGGATGTATCGAACGCCGCCCAGATGGAGCAACTGGCTGCCGATGTGGAGCAGCGCTTTGGCGCGCCGCACCTCGTGTTCAACAACGCGGGTGTGGGGGCGGGCGGTCTGGTGTGGGAGAGCACGGTGAAGGACTGGGAGTGGGTGCTGGGCGTGAACCTGTGGGGCGTGGTGCATGGCGTGCGCCTGTTCACGCCGATGATGCTGGCTGCCGCCAAGAAGGATCCCGCCTGGCGCGGCCACATCGTCAACACGGCCAGCATGGCGGGCTTGCTCAATGCGCCCAACATGGGCATCTACAACGTCAGCAAACACGCGGTGGTGAGCCTGTCGGAGACGCTGTACCAGGATTTGTCGCTGGTCACGGACCAGATCAAGGCCAGCGTGTTGTGCCCGTTCTTTGTGCCCACGGGCATCAGCCAGAGTCACCGCAACCGGCCCCAGGACATGCCGGCCGACAAGCCCACCAAGAGCCAGCTCATCGGCCAGGCCATGAGCGACAAGGCCGTGGGCAGTGGCAAGCTCACGGCGGCAGAGGTGGCGCAAAAGGTGTTCGACGCGGCCGCACAAGGCCAGTTCTACATCTACAGCCACCCAAAGGCGCTGGCTTCGGTGCAGACGCGCATGGAAGACGTGATGATGGGCCGCAGCCCCACCGACCCTTTCGCGGGCAAGCCTGAGCTGGGCGCGCAACTGCGCGCGGCGTTGCGGGCGGAATAAGCGTCCGAAAATATGGGTGAAATTGGCCTCTAGCGCTTACTCCATAAGTGATGGCAGCTATCAAAATCGTAGTAAATGACCTCCGCTGCCGCTGGTTTCGGCCATGCCCTTTTCCCCACCGCGATCGGTACCTGCGGCATCGCGTGGGGGCTTGGTGGCATCGTGGCCGTGCAGCTGCCGGAGTCGGATGACATTGCCACCCGCGCACGCATGCTGCGCGAGAACCGGCAATGCGCCATGGCGGCCGAGCCGCCGTCGGAAGTGCGCAGCGCCATCGAAGGTATTCAGGCGCTGCTGGCCGGGCAGCCCCGCGACCTGTGCGAGGTGCGGCTCGACATGGCGCGCATCTCTCCATTTCACCAGCAGGTCTATGCCATTGCCCGCGCCATTCCACCTGGGCGCACGCGCACCTATGGCGAGGTGGCGCAGGAACTGGGCAGCATCGGCCTGTCGCGTGCGGTGGGGCAGGCGTTGGGGCTCAACCCGTTTGCGCCCGTGGTGCCGTGCCACCGCGTGTTGGCGGCAAGTGGCAAGACGGGCGGGTTTTCCGCGGGCGGCGGGGCCGCCACCAAGATGCGCATGCTCGATATCGAGGGCGCCTTGGGCCATGACACGCTGGCTCTGTTTGCAGCGCCCGGTGCGGGCAACGGCTGAAAGCCCGGCCAAGCCAAAGGGTGGTTGCGCAAAGCCAGGCCTTGCCACAAAGGCCTGCGGTGCTACATTCATCGGAGCGCGGGGGCGGGTGCCACGCCCCGCAAGCGCCTCCATCTCTCTCCCGCTGCCCAGAGGAAACCCGCCTTATGTCACCGGAACGCCAGCGACTGATACGCCTGCTGTTCGATGAATACATCGAGATGTATGCCGCGCGGGATGAGCGCCTGGTCACGCGGTTCAGCGAGAACTTCAGCGGCTTTTCCAGCAGCAGCGATCAATTGGTGAAGAGCCGCGGTGAGTGGATCGATGTCACGCTGCGCGACTTTGCCCAGGTGCCCGGCCGCATCACCATCGACTTGATTGATGTGTTCCCCCAGGACCTGGGCAGCGATGTGCTGGCCGTCACCGCGTTCTTCCACATTCATCTGCCGCTGACTGATGGCGACGGGCTGTTCGTGCGCGAGACTGCGCGCAAGGTGTTGGTGTTCCGCCGCGATGCCGAAGAAAGCGCCGATGAGGGCGACTGGAAGATTGCGCATGTGAGCATGTCCATGCCGTTCGGCGCGGCCCGCAAGGGCGAGGTGTTCCCGGCAGACAGCCTCAAAGAGCGCCACAGTGCGCTGGAAGCGCTGGTGGAAGAGCGCACGCAGGCGCTGGAAGAGGCCAATCGCCAACTGAAACTGCTCAGCAGCACCGACGGGCTGACCGGCATTGCCAACCGCCGCCATTTCGACCAGACCCTGGCGCACGAATGGGCGCGCGCCCAACGGGCCGGCACGCCGCTGGCGCTGATCATGCTGGACGTAGACCTGTTCAAGCACTTCAACGACCACTATGGCCACTTGGCAGGCGATGCCTGCCTGCAGACTCTGGCGGTAACGCTGGCCCAGAGCGGTGGCCGCCGCGAAGGCGACCTGGCCGCGCGTTTTGGTGGCGAAGAGTTTGTGGTGCTGCTGCCGGCGTCGGACGCTCAGGCCGCGACGGAGGTGGCGCAGCAGATTCAGCAAGCCTTGCATGCCATGGCACTGCCGCACGAGGGTGTGCCGCTGGGCAAGGTGACCGTGAGCTTCGGCGTGGCCAGCGTGGTGCCTCACCGCGACCAGGCACCCGAAGAACTGGTGCGCCGCGCCGACCGCGCCATGTACCGTGCCAAGCAGGCTGGGCGCGACCGCATTGAGGTGGCGCCGGACTGAGCTCGGCGCGGCCTTTCAGTGCCGGGCGCTGCGATCAGGCGGGGCTGTTGTGGTAGCTGCCGGGCTCGGCCGTGTGGGACAGCACATAGGTGCTTGCCGCCTGCACGTCGTCTGCACCATGGGCCTGCAGCGCCGACGCGCCAAGGGCATCGTGAGCCACCGATTCCAGCGCGCCAAGGTCGTAGCCGCACACCAGGTAGATCCAGTCCGCTGTTTGGTCACCACCGCGAATTTTCTGCTCCGTGGTGGCCGCCACGTCGGGCGTCTGCGTCTGGAGCAAATGGGCGCCAGTAGTGCCGGCCCGCACGGCGAGGGCCGCTGATTGGGCTTGCAGATAGTCCCTCAGCCTCTGTGCCTGACCTTGCGCGGGAGAGCACCGCACGGTGAGTGCATAGCGGGCCAAGCCTCCCCCCTCGCTGTCCCGCACATGGCACTGGCTGCGCACCATATTGCGGTGCTGGGGCATGAGCTTGGTGGACCAGGGCGTTGGGTGGTTCAGGCGCTCGAGGTAGTCGCTCGACGTCAGCGCCTCATAGCGGTCCAGTTCATACAAGATGAAGAAACCCTCGCCACCCGCCGCATCCCGCCAGCGCGATCCACGCAGAAAACCCGGCAGGCCCATGCGCTCCGGAAAATGCTCGTGCGAGTGCCAGTCTTCAAACTCTTGGCGCCAGTCCGGCGCCATGTCCCACCACATCGCTATGGCGGCCTTGCCAAGCAGAGCCATGCTGTTCCCTTGTGACGTTGTTTCGGCTGCTGGGCGGCTTACTTGGCTGCACGCAAGCGGGCCAGTTCGGCGGTCACCTGCTGCATCACGGGCTCGCCCACTTCCTTTGCAAATTTCTCGACCACGGGCTGCACCTTCTGGCGCAGGCGGGCGACTTCGGCCGCACTCACTTCGTTGACCTGCATGGTTTTGCGCAGGCCGTCAATCGCCTGGATTTCCTTGGCCTGGGAAATGCGGCGCTCTTCGTCCTTGGCCTCGTTGGCCGCGTCGGTGATGATCTTGCGCTCGGTGGCAGACATGCCGTCCCAGGTCTTCTTGCTCATCAGAAAGGGCATGCCGGTGTAGATGTGCCGGGTCAGCGACAGGTACTTCTGCACTTCCGCAAACTTCGCCGACTCGATCACGCCCACGGGGTTGTCCTGGCCATCGATGGCTTTGGATTCGAGCGCGCCATACACCTCGCCAAAGGTCATGGGCACCGGGTTGGCGCCGAGCGTGGTGAACATGTCGATGTAGATGGGCGACGCAATCACGCGCAGTTTCAGGCCCTGCAGGTCTTCGACCTTGCCGATGGGGCGCTTGCTGTTCGTCATGTGGCGAAAGCCCAGGTCCCAGATGCCCAGGCCGACCAGCCCATGGGCAGACAGCCCATTCAGAAGCTGGGCGCCCACCGGGCCGTCCGACAGTGCATAGGCCTCTTGGGCGTTGTTGAAGAGGAAGGGGAAATCGAACACCATGAACTGCTTGTCGATACCGGCCAGCAGGCCGGTGGCCATGGAGGTGAAGTCGAGCGTGCCGCCGCGCACAGCCGACAGGTTCTGCGGATCGCCGCCCAGAACGGCATTGGGGAACAGCGAAACCTTGATCTTGCCGCCGCTTTTTTGCCCCACCAGATCGGCAAACTTCTGTGCACCCTGGCCCAGCGGATGGTCTTTGGCCAGGCTGAATGCGAACTTGAGGTTTCGCTCTTTCACGTCCTGCGCCCATGCGGCTGGCACACATGCCAACCCGGCGACGGCACACACGGCACCCAGCAGGGTGCGACGGATCAGGGACTGCGTTGTCTTCATCTCGATACCTTTCTTCTAGAAATGGGCGCCGTCATTGGTGGAGGTGATTTCGCGGGCGATGGATCCAGCCAGGCCTGCGCAAAAACGGGCGAAGTATATAAATCTGTGAATGACATTCAAAATTTGCACATCTTTCAAATTTTGAATGCATAAAATGGCGCCTTCTCAAGGCACAGGGAGCGCGCTGGATGAGCGGAGCAATGGAGAAGTCACTGGCAATCCTCGAATACCTCGTGGATCACCCGGACGGTGTGGCGCTGGTGCGCATCGCGACCGATCTGAATCAGGTGCGCAGCGGTTGTCACCGCACCCTGCAGGAGCTGATCCAGTACGGCTACGTGCGGCAGATGCCGCAAAAGGGCGACTACGCGCTGACCACCAAGCTGGCGTCGATGGGCTTGAGTTTTCTCAGCAAGTCTGGCGTGGTCGACATTGCGCAGCCCGTCATCAACCGGCTGGCGCAAGCCACGGGCGAGCTGGTGCGCCTGGCCATCGTTGATGGGGAGCGCCTGACGCTGGTAGCAAAAGCGCAGGGTGCCAAGTCCGGCTTGCTGTACGACCCGGACATGGGCATCGACTTGCGCCTGTCGTGCAGCGCCGCTGGCCACGCATGGCTGATGACCTTGCCCGAAGACCAGGCCATTGCCTGCGTCAGCCGCCAGGGCTTGGGCAGTCCGCACCAGTTCGGCCCCAATGCACCCAGGTCGTTGAAGGAGCTGGTGGCGCTGCTCGAAAGCCATCGGCAACGCGGGTACAGCCTGATCCAGGACATGTACGCCGCCGGAATGAGCTCCATGGCCGCGCCGGTGCGCCGCGCGGGCGAACCGGCCACCGGGGTGCTGGTCATCGCCGGCCCGTCGTTGCGCCTCACGCAAAGCGCCATGGCCCAGTTTGGGCCAGCCCTGCTGGCGGCAGCGCAAGAGCTGGCCGTGGCGGGCGATGCCTCGCCCTTGCTTCAGGCGGCCAACGTTGGCACATGGGGCAATCGCATGGAAGACCGCGACGGTGCCTGAGAGGCGGCTGGGGCTCTGGGTAATGGGGTTTTGAGTCGCGGTCGCTAACCGGTCAGCCGCGTTTGCGCAGCAGGGCCGAACCCCCGCTGGCCATGGCCAGTTCATGGGTGGTGTTGAGCAGGGCAGGGCCAAGGGACTGCATGCGCTCTTCCGTCAGCCGCACCATGGGGCCGGCAATCGTCACCACGCCAATGACCGTGCCATTGCCGCGACGCACCGGTGCCGCCATGGCGGTCATGGCAGGGGCGAAGACTTCGACGATGGTGCTGAAACCCTGCCGCCGCGCAGCCTGCAGGTAGGCCAGCACGGCGGTGACCGTCGTGGGCGCGTTCGGTCCATAGTCCTCGGGCTTGCCAAAGCCCTGTTTGGCCACCAGCGCCAGCGCTTCCTCGTCGCTCATGGTGGACAACCAGGCGTGGCCGGCCGAACTGCACGACAGGTTGACCGAAAGCCCCATGTCCGGGTCGTAACGCAGGCCGCGCATGGCGCCTTGCGCTTTGGCCACAAACGTCAGCTCGTCGCCATCCACCACGGCCAGCCGCACCAGCTCGCCCGATTCCGCCGCAAGCCGGTCGAGCAAGGGCTGGGCGATGTCGACGATACCGCTGGCACTCAGGAAGCCCAACCCCAAGGACACGAGCTTGATGGTGAGCATGTAGTTGCCCTGGCTCTGGTCCTGCCGCACATAGCCATAGCGCACCAGCTCGGCCAGCAGCCGGTGCGTGGCGCTGAGAGGCATGTCCAGATCCGATGCCAGGCGGGACAGCGGTTTGCCTTCGGCATGCAAAGCCAGGTGTTCAAGGACTTTAAAACTGCGTTCAAGGATGCTGCTCATGGCGAGTGGCTTTCTGCTTTTTGGGGAAGAGGCAAGAGCTGACGGCAGCCCGTTCTTCGGACACAGGCAATGTACCAAAAGTTGTTAAAGGGTTTCTACTATGGAAACACTTTCCACATTTTTCTAAGATTCGCTCCATTCCTGGAAAACGCCGTGGCGCACCGTCGTGCCGCCGGAGTCCAGCCCTTGTTTTTATTCCATGGAGATGTTCTGTGAAAACTACCGCTCGCATCCTGGCCACCGCCAGCCTGTCTCTTTTGCTGGCGTTTCCTGCTGTGGCACAGCAAGAGCGTGTGATCCGCTTCGGCCACCTGAACAATGCCGACCACCCGGTGAGCTTTGGCGTCAAGCGCTTCGCTGAACTGCTGGCCACCAAAAGCGGCGGCAAGATGAAGGTGATGGAGTTTCCCGCTTCGCAGTTGGGCAACGAGATGCAGCAGCAGTCGGCCTTGCAGGGCGGCGTGCAGCAGATGTCGGCACCGGCCACCACGTCGCTGGCTGGCATCGTCAAGGAATTCGGCCTGGTGGACTTCCCTTTCTCGGTGGCCAACTACGAACAAGCCGACGCATTGCTGGACGGACCGCTGGGCCAAGCCTTGATCGCCAAGCTGCCTGAAAAAGGCCTGGTGGCCCTGGGTTACTGGGACCTGGGCTTCCGCAATGTCACCAACAGCAAGCGCGCCATCACCAAGCCCGAAGACTTCGACGGCCTGAAGCTGCGCGTGATTCCCAACCCGGTGTTCCTGGAGACTTTCAAGGCCTTCAAGGCCAACCCCGTGCCCATGCCGTTCGCCGAGCTGTATGGCGCTCTGGAAGCCAAGGCGGTGGACGGCCAGGAAAACCCCTTTGCGGTGATCCTTTCGAACAAGATGTTTGAAGTGCAGAAGTACGTGAGCGCCACCAACCACGTCTACGCCGCCAACATCGTGCTGGTGAGCAAGAAGTTCTGGGACCAGCTGAGCCCCGCCGAGCAAAAGATGATGAACGACGCTGCCAATGAAGCCCGGGGCTACCAGCGCCAGGTGAGCCGCGCCGCTGCGCAGAAAGCCGTGGGCGACCTCAAGGCCAAGGGCATGGAATACAACGAAGTGGCGCCCGCCGAGCAGGTCCGTATGCAGCAGATCGCCAAGCCCGTGATCGACAAGTTCGCCGCCACGTACGACCCCGCCATCGTCAAGCTCTACAACGACGAGCTGGCCCGCATCCGCAAGTAGTGACCAGCGGCCAACCACGCAGAATTCTTATGAAAATCCTCGTCCTTAACGGCCCCAACCTGAACCTGTTCGGCCGCCGGGAGCCGCACATCTACGGCACCACCACGCTGGCGCAGATCAATGAGCGGCTTGAAAAACTGGCACGCGAGCTGGGTGTGGAACTGTCCATCATGCAGTCCAACCACGAAGGCGCGCTGATCGACTTTCTGCACGCCCACATCGACTCGGCCCAGGGCGCGTTGGTCAACCCGGCGGGGCTCACGCAGCACGGCGTTCCGTTGCACGACGCCATCAAGGCCATGCCGTTCCCGGTGATCGAAGTGCACATGTCCAACATCGCCGCGCGCGAGGTGTGGCGCGCCCATTCCATCATCTCGCCCGCGGTCAAGGCCACGGTTCAGGGGTTTGGGCCGCATTCGTACTTGGCCGCGCTGCGTGCCCTGGTCGAAAGCCTGCGAGAAGCCGCCTCTCAGACCGCTTGAGCATCGTCCACTCTGCGTTTTGCGCGCAACGCGTGAAACTGGCGTGGCACAACACCAGTGCCCCCGTGCAAGGGCCGCCCCGCCGCACTGGGGGCGTCCCCCTCCCGAATCGCGCAGCGATTCGAGAGAGGGGGAAGGCGCGAAGCGCCTCAGGGGGAGTTTTAAAGGGATTCAACATGAATCGATGGATCGACCGCGCCTGCAAGGGCGTGGAGGCCGTGATTGCGGCCATGCTCGCACTGATGGTGGTGCTGGTTTTCGGCAACGTGGTGCTGCGCTACGGGTTCAATTCCGGCATCACCGTGTCGGAGGAGCTGTCGCGCTGGCTCTTTATCTGGATGACTTTTCTGGGGGCGATCGTCGCGCTGCGCGAGCATGGCCACCTGGGGGTGGACATGGTGGTGCAGCGGTTGCCCGCCCTGGGCAAAAAGATCTGCCTGGCCCTGGGCCACTGCCTGATGCTGTACATGGTGTGGCTCATGTTCGAGGGCAGCCTCGCGCAGGCGCGCATCAACTGGGATGTGACGGCACCCACCACCGGTGCCTCCATGGCCATCGTGTATCTGGCAGGCGTCGTCTTCGCGGTGTGTGCGGGCGTGCTGCTCAGCATCGACCTGTATCGGCTGCTCAGCGGGCAGATTGCCGACGAAGACCTGGTGATGGTGCAGGAGTCTGAAGAGGCCGTGCAACTGCAGCAGATTCTGGACACAGCCCAAGGCGCAGATTCGCCCACTGCTTCCAGTGGCAAGGAGACCACGAAATGACGATTTTCATCTTTGTGGGCTCGCTGTTGCTGGCCATGGCCATGGGCGTGCCGATTGCCTTTTCGCTGCTGGCCAGTGGTGTGGCGCTGATGTGGCACCTGGACCTGTTCGACTCGCAGATCCTCGCGCAGAACCTGATTGCGGGGGCAGACAGCTTCCCCTTGCTGGCCGTGCCGTTTTTCATGCTGGCCGGAGAAATCATGAATGTGGGCGGCCTGTCCAAGCGCATCGTCAACTTCGCCATGGCGCTGGTCGGCCACGTCAAAGGCGGGTTGGGCTACGTGACCATCATGGCCGGGTGCCTGTTGTCCGCGCTGTCCGGGTCGGCCGTGGCCGATGCAGCTGCGTTGACGGCCTTGCTGCTGCCCATGATGGTGAAGGCAGGGCACGACAAGTCGCGTGCTGGCGGGCTGATTGCCGCCACCGGGGTCATCGGCCCGGTCATCCCGCCCAGCATTGGCCTGGTGATCTTCGGCGTGGCCGCCAATGTGTCCATCTCCAAGCTGTTCATGGCGGCCATCGTGCCGGGCATTCTGATCGGCGCGGCGCTGTGGCTGACCTGGGCTTTCCTGGTGCGCAACGAGAAGATCGTGCCGCCGCCCCGCAAATCCGGCGCTGAGATCCTGGAAGCCGCGCGCAAGGCGCTGTGGGCCCTGCTGTTGCCTGTGATCATTCTGGTAGGCCTGCGCATGGGTGTTTTCACACCCACCGAAGCGGCCGTCGTGGCCGCCGTCTATGCGTTGTTTGTGTCGGCTGTCATCTATCGCGAGATCACCTGGCGCGACCTGTACGGCATCTTCGTCGCGGCGGCCAAGACCAGCGCCATCGTGATGTTTTTGATCGCGGCGGCCATGGTCAGCGCCTGGCTTATCACGGTGGCTGATCTGCCCTCCAAGGTGGTGAGCCTGCTGCAGCCGTTCATGGACAACAAGATCCTGCTGATGGCCGCCATCATGGTGCTGGTAATGCTGGTGGGCACGGCCATGGACATGACGCCGACCATCCTCATCCTGACACCGGTGCTGATGCCGGTGGTGCAAGCGGCGGGCATCGACCCGGTCTACTTCGGGGTGATGTTCATCATCAACAACTCCATCGGCCTCATCACACCGCCGGTGGGCACCGTGCTGAACGTGGTGGCAGGGGTGGGCAAGATGTCGATGGACAGCGTCACCAAGGGCGTGGTGCCTTTCATGATTGCGGAATTCGCCATCATGTTCCTCATGGTGCTGTTCCCCTGGCTGGTGACCTGGCCCGCCAAGTTCTTTCACGGGTGAGCCCACAACATAAGAAGTAAGAAGGCCCACGAAAGACACGTGCCTGTGGCTGCGGGGCGGCCACAGGCACCGGCCGCAAGCGCCCGCATCGATCAAGCCTATTCAGGGTTTACCCGCGCGTTTGCACCGAAATGGTGACAATGTGCGGCTATGCATTTTTCGCGCTTCCTCAAAATGGCCTTGATCCTGGGCCTGCTCTCGGCCATCGGGCCATTTGCCATCGACATGTACCTGCCCGCGCTGCCCGACATCGGTGCTAGCTTGGGCGCTTCCGTGGGGGCGGTGCAGTGGAGCCTGACGGCCTTCTTCCTGGCGTTGGGTGCGGGCCAGCTGTTCTATGGCCCGGTCTCGGACATGGTGGGCCGCAAGCCGCCGCTGTACTTCGGGTTGGGCCTGTTTACGCTGGCCAGCGTGGGCTGTGCGTTGGCCACCAGCATTGAAATGCTGGTGGCCCTGCGGTTTCTGCAGGGCCTGGGCGCTGCGGCGGGCATGGCGATTCCGCGGGCCGTGGTGCGCGACCTGCACACCGGCACCGATGCTGCGCGGCTCATGTCGTTGCTGATGCTGGTGTTCAGCGTGTCGCCCATCCTGGCGCCGCTGGCGGGCAGCGGGGTGATTGCGCTCTCGGGCTGGCGCGGCGTCTTCTGGGTGGTGGCCGTGGCCGCTGTGGCGGGCCTCGCGTTGGTGTGGGCCAGCCTTGCCGAAACCCGCACCGCAGCCGACCGCGTGGAAAGCAGCCTGGGCGGCGCTTTGCGTGCTTATGCGCTGCTGCTGCGCGACTGGCATTACTTGGGCCTCGTGTTCATCGGCGGCTGCGCGATGGCGGGCTTTTTCGTGTATCTGGCGGGCTCGCCGTTTGTGCTCATCAACCACTATGGGCTCACGCCCACGCAGTACAGCATGGCCTTTGGCGTCAATGCGGCAGCGTTCATCGCCGCCTCGCAGTTCACGGCCACGCTGGGCGAGCGCTTTGGCCTGGTGCGCGTGGTGAAGATGGCGGCCACGGCATCGGGCGCCGTCATGGCGTCGCTGCTGGGTTACTACCTCGTGGGAGGTGACCAACTGGAAGTCCTGATCGGCATGTACTTCGTGGCCAGCGCGCTGATGGGGCTGGTGATTCCCACCACTTCGGTGCTGGCGCTGGAAAAACATGGTGCCATCGCGGGCACGGCCTCGGCATTGCTGGGCACGCTGCAAATGCTGACCGGGGCGCTGGCGATGGGTGTGGTGGGCCTCTTTGCCACGGGCAAACCCCTGCCGATGGTGGTGGGCATGGCCAGCGGCGCACTGGTGGGTGTGGCGCTGGCGTGGATCACGCTGGGTGGCCGGCGCGGTGCGCTGGCGCACGCCTAGCACGGGCCACTGGAGCTTTCGGGCTGGGGATTTGAGTGAAATCGGCCTCTAGCGCTTATCCATCAAGCGCTGGCAGCTATCAAAAGAAGAGTAAAGGGCTCGCGGGCACGCGCAGCGCTTGCCTGCCCCTTCAGCCTGGTTTGGCCGGTGTTGAGGGTGGGGCGCCACCTTCGGCCGCGCGCTCGCCCACGGCCTGCACCACGTGCCGGGCCAGCCGCTCCACGGTCAGGGGCGCGCAGCCTTCAGCGTGGTTGCTGATGCACACATAGGCCTTCTGGCCCGCGCCGGTCACGCCGGCAATCAGCCGCGCCAGCTCGGCGTGGGTCTGTGGGTCCAGGTGGTGCAGCCGGTCGAAAGGCTCATAGAGCTTTTCGGCCGCTTCATAGCCGTAGGGGCCGTGTACGGCGTTCAGCATCCAGCGGCACACCAGCGGGCCGGGCCACAGTGCGCGCAGCATGGGCAGCTGGTCACGCAAGGCGGGCATCTTGGGGTGCAGGTCGATGCAGTAGGTGGCGCTGGCATCTCGCAGCGCTTTGGCGAAAGCAGGGCCCATCCAGTGCTTGTCCACCCATTCCGGGTCCCGCACTTCCACGGCGAGCACGCCGTCCGGCGCCGTCGGCGCCAGGCGGGGTTGCGCAAGCAGCAGGGTGCGCAAGCGCTCCAGCACCTCCGGCAGTCGGTCCAGCAGCGACAAGGGCAGGGGGCTGATCTGAAACACCAGCGCGCCCAGCTTGTGGCCCAGACCCTGCAGCGCGGGCTCCACAAACTCGGTGCGTGCCAGGTCCGGGTTCAGAAATGCGGGGTTGGGTTCTCGGCCCCGGCCGTCTTCGCTGCGCACCAGCGCATCGGTGACCAGGCTCGGCGCTTTGACCACGAAGCGGAAATCGTCTGGCACCTGGCTGGCGTAGCGCTCGTACTGGCTGGCGGTGAGCGGGCGGTAAAAGCTGCGGTCAATGCTCACCGTGCGCAGCAGGGGATGCTGTGCATACACCGGCAGGCCATTTTTTGAAAGCTGGGGTTCGGAGTGCTCGCCCTCCCAAACCAGCCCTTTCCAGCCCGGATAGGTCCAGGTGGAGGTGCCCAGGTGCAAGCCGGCCGGCAGCTCTTGGGCCAGCGTATGCAGGGCTTCGTCCTGCGGCTGGGCGCTCACGCCAACGCCTCTCTTGCGCCGCGGAGTCGCCGCATCTGCTGCGTTCACTGAAGCCGCATTCCCAGGCGCAGCCGATTCTGGGGCCGAGGCCGGCGGCACCGCTGGCGGATCGCCGAACAGGTCGTCTTGAATACCCATGCGTCCGAGATGATTCCGGGCTCCGGCACCTAGGGCACCGCTGCAGGCGCGGGGTGCTGGGGCTCGTCGATGGCGTCCGCCGCCTCTTCGTTGAGCGCACGGCCCTCGCGCTGCGGCTGGGTGAGGGGCGTGGGCACCCATTTGTTGCCGCGGAAGAAGTTGCGCGCGCCATCCTTGTCGCCCGCCAGTTCCAGCTGCAGGCGCTCGGCGTCCCGCGCGCGGATGCGTTCGGCCAGCTCTGCCACTTCATCGGCATCCACCCCCAGGGTTTCCAGCGCCTGCATGCCAAACCCCATGGCCGATTCAAACGTCTCGCGCATTTGGTAGTCCACGCCCAGCTTCAGCAGTTCGATGGCGTGCTGGCGGTCGAACGCGCGAGCCAGCACCGGAATCAACGGGCATTCGTGCTTGAGCAGCTCCACGATGTGTGTCGTGGTCTTGGGATCGTTGGTGCACACCAGAATGGACTTGGCATGGTGCGCCCCGCTGGCGTGCAGCACATCAAGCCGCGTGCCGTCGCCGTAATACACCTTGAAGCCGAACTTGGCGGCCGCACGGATCATGTCGGTGTCGTTCTCGATGATGGCGATGTCAACGCCCCGGGCCAGCAGCAGCTGGCTGGCAATCTGTGCAAAGCGGCCGAAGCCGATGATGAGCACCGTGCCCTTGAGGCCATCGGCGGCTTCCACGCCCTCCATGTTCTGCTCGGGTTCGGCGGGCATCAGCCAGCGCAGCGACAGCACGGCCAGTGGGGTCAGCGCCATCGACAGGATGACCGCGGCGGTCAGCACCGCGTTGACGCGCGCCTCAATGATGCCCGCCGTGGCTGCCGCGGAATACAGCACAAACGCAAACTCACCGCCCTGGGCCATCAGCATGGTGCGCTGCAAGGCCTCGCCATGGCCGGCCTTGGCGACACGGGCCACGGCGTACACGCCCACACCCTTGACCAGCATGCACACCACCACGCCGCCGAGCAGCATCGGCCAGTTCTGCAGCACCAGCGGTATGTCCAGCGCCATGCCCACACCCATGAAGAACAGGCCCAGCAGGATGCCGCGAAACGGCTCCACGTCGGCCTCCAGCTGGTGGCGGAAGGTGGATTCGGACAACATCACGCCCGCCGCAAATGCGCCCATGGCCATGGAGAGCCCGCCCCATTGCATGGCCAGTGCGGCTCCCAGCACCACCAGCAGCGCGGCCGCTGTCATCACCTCGCGGGCGTGGGCGCGGGCCAGCACGCTGAACAGCGGATTCAGCAGCCAGCGGCTCACGGCCACCAGGCCGGTCACGGCCGCCAGGGCGATGCCCACGGTCACCCAGCGCGAGACAGCCTCACCCGTCGGCGCAGGCGACAGGAACGCCACGATGGCCAGCAGCGGCACGATGGCCAGGTCTTCGAGCAGCAAGATGGACACGATGCGCTGGCCGCGCGGGGTGGACGTGTCTCCGCTTTCATCGAGCAATTGCATGACGATGGCGGTGGAGGACAGCACAAAGCCCGAAGCGGCGATGAACGACACGGCGGCCGAAAGGCCGGCCAGCACCCCGGTGGCGGTGAGCAGCGCAATGCACACCAGCACCTGCGCGAGGCCCAGCCCAAAAATTTGCCTGCGCAGGTTCCACAGCCGCGAGGGCTGCATCTCCAGACCGATCACAAACAGGAACATCACCACCCCCAGCTCGGCCACGTGCAGGATGGTCTGTGCATCGCTGAAAAAGCCCATGCCGAACGGCCCGATGGCCAGCCCCGCCGCGAGGTATCCCAGGACGGAACCCAGACCCAGCCGCTTGAACAGGGGAACGGCGATGACGCCTGCAGCGAGCAGCACGACCACTTTGACGAGTTCGGTGCCAGATTCAGCAGCCATGGGGACTCCGGGAAGGAAAAAAGGCGAAAGGGAAGAGATGGGACGAGGGGAGGGCTTGAACCGCCTGCGCCGATGGTAGCCGTTGCCGACGCCTTGCGCTGCGCTGCTCCCGCGCGTCACGAGCCCGCGAAAAGCCCGCCTTCGTCCAGCAACTCAAAGGTGATTTCGGGGCGCTGGTCCATGCCCTTCTTGATGGCGGCGGGGATAGCCTGGCGCGTCTTGCGGCACAGGCCGCGCTGCTCGTGGACCAGGATGGTGATGCCCCGCAGCGTGCGCACCTCGTTGGGGCTGGGGGCAATGGTGAGCTGAATGCCGAGCTGCTCTGCCATGCGGTCTTGAACGCGGCGCAAGTCGGCCAGACTGGTGATGTTCTCCAGCCGGTGCAGCAGCTTTTTCTCTTCGGCCTGCGTCAGCATCAGCACGCGCGTGTCGCCATCCATGGAGGCCAGCAGGCTGTCCCGGTCGCACACGCAGGCGCCCGGCGGGCACTCGGTGCGGATGGGAAAGAGTGGGGCGTTCATGGCGAACGCATTCTAGAAGGCTGGCCGCTGGGCTGGTTGGGCGCATAGCGCAACCCGGGCTGGCGGGACGGGTGTTACCAGAAGTGCCTGTGGCAAACTCGCGCGCTTCGCATTTTGGTGCGTTTTGTTTGATTGAGCCTCAGAGAGTTTGTCCACACATGCAGCAGATCATCCGGCAACTGGCCGCAGAAATCAGGGTAAGTGAACAACAGGTGCGTGCAGCGGTGGAGCTGCTGGATGGCGGCGCCACGGTGCCCTTCATCGCACGCTACCGAAAGGAAGTGACCGGTGGCCTGGACGACATCCAATTGCGCGAGCTGGAAGCCCGCCTGTCATACCTGCGCGAGCTGGAAGACCGCCGCGTGGCCGTGCTCAAGAGCATCGACGAACAAGGCAAGCTGACCGACGCGCTGCGTGCGGCCATTGCCGCCGCGCCCACCAAGCAGGAGCTGGAGGACATCTACCTGCCCTTCAAGCAAAAGCGCCGCACCAAGGGCCAGATCGCCCGCGAGTTTGGCATCGAGCCGCTGGCCGACAAGCTGTTTGCCGACCCGACGCTGGACCCGGCTGTGGAAGCCGCAGCCTTCACCAAGCCGCCGGAGGTGCTGGACGACGGCAAGCCCGGTGCCGATTTCTCCACCGTGCCTGCTGTGCTCGATGGCGTGCGCGACATCCTGAGCGAGCGCTGGGCCGAAGACCCGACCCTGGTGCAGAACCTGCGCGAGTGGCTGTGGGCCGAAGGCCTGCTGCGCAGCAAGAAGGTGGACAGCAAGAACGAGAATGACCCCGAGGTCTCCAAGTTCCGCGATTACTTCGACTACGACGAGCCGATTGGCCGCGTGCCTTCGCACCGCGCACTGGCAGTGTTTCGGGGCCGTGGGCTGGAGATCCTGGAAGCCAAGCTGGTGCTGCCGGTAGAGCCCGAACCCGGCAAGCCCAGCATGGCTGAAGGCAAGATCGCCCTGCACCTGGGCTGGAGCCATCAGGGCCGCAAGGCCGATGACCTGATCCGCAAGTGTGTGGCCTGGACCTGGCGCGTGAAGCTCAGCCTCTCGACCGAGCGCGACCTGTTCGCCCGCCTGCGCGACGAGGCCGAGAAGGTGGCGATCAAGGTGTTTGCCGACAACCTGCGAGATCTGCTGCTGGCCGCACCTGCCGGCCCGCGCGTGGTGATGGGGCTGGACCCCGGCATCCGCACCGGCGTGAAGGTGGCCGTGGTCGACGCCACCGGCAAGCTGGTGGAGACGGCTACTGTGTACCCTCACGAACCCAAGCGCGACTGGGACGGCTCGCTGTTCACGCTGGCCAAGCTGGCGGAAAAACACGGCGTGAACCTGATCGCCATCGGCAATGGCACTGCCAGCCGCGAAACCGACAAGCTGGCCGCCGACCTGATCAAGATGGCCGCCAAGGCCGAGCGCACCATTGAAAAGGTGGTCGTGAGCGAAGCCGGTGCATCCGTCTACTCCGCCAGCGAATACGCTTCGCAAGAGATGCCCGATGTGGACGTGAGCCTGCGCGGCGCGGCATCGATTGCGCGCCGCCTGCAGGACCCGCTGGCCGAACTGGTCAAGATCGACCCCAAGAGCATCGGCGTGGGCCAGTACCAGCACGACGTGAACCAGAGCGAGCTGGCCCGTACCCTGGGCACCGTGGTCGAGGACTGCGTGAACTCCGTGGGCGTGGACCTGAACACGGCCAGCGTGCCGCTGCTGTCGCGCGTGTCGGGCCTGTCGGCCAGCGTGGCCAAGGCCGTGGTGCGCTGGCGCGAGGCCAATGGCGCGTTCAAGAGCCGCAAACAGCTGATGGACGTAGCGGGCCTGGGCGCCAAGACCTTCGAGCAGAGCGCGGGCTTCCTGCGCATCCGCGGCGGCGAGAACCCGCTGGACATGACCGGCGTGCACCCCGAGACCTACCCCGTGGTCGAGCAGATCCTGGAAAAGACCGGCAAGCCCGTGGCCGAGATCATGGGCCGCGCCGACATGCTCAAGACGCTGAAGCCCGACCTGTTTGCCAACGAAAAATTCGGTGTGATCACCGTGAGGGACATCCTGGCCGAGCTGGAAAAGCCCGGCCGCGACCCGCGCCCGGACTTCAAGGTGGCGCGTTTCAACGACGGCGTGGAAGACATCAAGGACCTGAAGGAAGGCATGGTTCTGGAAGGCACCGTGAGCAATGTGGCTCAGTTTGGCGCCTTCATCGACCTGGGCGTGCACCAGGACGGATTGGTGCACGTGAGCCAGCTCAGCCACAAGTTCGTGAACGACGCCCGCGAGGTGGTCAAGACCGGCGACATCGTCAAAGTCAAGGTGATGGAAGTGGATGTGGAGCGCAAGCGCATCGGTCTGTCGATGAAGCTTGACGCCGCGCCGCCGCGCCAAGGGGGCGACCGTGGCGCGCCGAGAGACAACCGCTTTGAAGGTGCGGGCCGCGGGTATGCACAGCCCCAGCGCCGTGGGCCCGAACCGGCACAGCAGTCGGCCATGGCCTCGGCCTTTGCCAAGCTGCAACAGGCCAAGGGCCGGTGACCGCAGGCGAGCGGATGGGGGTCATAATCGCCAGCACCCCTCACTCTGGCGCCTGACCCCATGGAGTTGAACGCACTGCTGGCCCAACCAGTGGCTCTGCCGAGTCTTCCGCGCGCCGTGGCGCTGCTGATGAGCGAGCTGGCCCACCCTGAGCCCAGCCTGCGCCGCCTGAACCAGCTTTTTGGGGCAGACCCGGCCTTGGCGGGGCGGCTGCTGGAGCTGGCCAACTCTCCCACCTTTCAGTTGCCCCGGCAGATTGCCGGTATCCCGGAGGCGCTGGCGCTGCTGGCCACGCCCCAATTGCGGGCGCTGGTCACATCCGCACCGCTGGGCACCACATCGCGCTCGGTGCCTGGGGTCAACATGCAGCAGTTCTGGCGCTACAGCCTCAACACCGCGAAGATATCCCGGTCACTGGCCGGCATCGTGCACCACAGCCAGATCGCGGCATACACCGCTGGGCTGTTGCATGCGCTGGGTGAGCTGGTGATTCACCTGGGCGACCCGGACAAGGCCCAGTCCGTCAATACGCTGGTGGCCCCGTTTGACCCGCGCCGCGGCAAGATCGAGCAGCGCATCTTTGGGTATTGCTATGGCCATGTGTCCGCTGGTTTGGCGCGCCGATGGCAACTGCCCGAGGTGGTGGTGGACGCGCTGCACCACCAGGCGGCCCCGTTCGACAACAATGCCTACGAACCATTGGCCGGCGTGATCCACCTCGCATCGTGGCGCGCCCGGGCCCGCGAGGCCGAGCTGGACGAGCGCGAGCTGGCCGTCTCGTTCCCTGGCGAAGTGGGGCTGGCTCTGGGCCTGGACATCGACATGGTGCTGCAGCAAGACCCCATCGACTGGACGGCCAAACCCGAGGCTGCGGATTACGTGGTCTGAGGCGCGCACGAGCCTGCGGCAGCGGGCGGAACCCATGGTGCAGGGCGCTGGGGCGACAATGTGCCCCATGAAAGCCTTGCGCATCCACGCCGGCCCCAGCGCCCGGCAGCATCTAGAACAACACGGCCTGCAGCCCCGCGATGTGGGCGTGATCCCCGGCGCTGCCGGTGGCCCCAAAGGCCTGATCCTGGGCCCGCTCGACCGCTTCCTCTTTGGCGAATGGCTACCTCAGTCCGACCAATCTGTGCACCTGGTGGGCGCATCCATCGGTGCGTGGCGCATGGCCACAGCCTGCCTGGGGGATTCGGTGGCCGCCTTTGAGCGGCTGGAGCACGACTACATCCACCAAGACTACGAACTGCCCCCCGGCAAGAAGCGCCCCACCGCCGCCCATGTGAGCGAGCGGTTCGGCCGCAACCTGGACGCTTTCTACGGCGGCCGGGTGCAAGAGGTGTTGAGCCACCCGCGCTACCGCCTGCACATCGTCACCTCGCGCGGGCGGCACCTGCTGGGGCGTGAACATGGCGTGGCCACGCCGCTGGGTTACCTGGGCGCCTTTTTGACCAACACGGTGCACCGCAAAGCCATGGGCGCCTGGCTGGAGCGCGTGGTGTTTTCGTCGCCCGACGCTGACATGCAGACGGGCCGCTGTGCGCCGCTGCCCTTCGCCACCACCGACTACCGCACGCGCCAAGTGGGCCTGACCGCGGGCAACTTCATGCAGGCGCTGCAGGCCAGCTGCTCCATCCCCTTTGTGCTGCAGGCCGTGCACAACATCCCTGGCGCGCCGCCCGGCGCTTATTGGGACGGCGGCATCACCGACTACCACTTGCACCTGGCCTATGGACTGCCAACGGAAGATGCATCAAAATTGATAGCTTCCAGCGCTTTGCCAGTAAGCGCTAGAGGCCAAAATGACCTAAAAAGCGAGGTGAATCAGACGCCCGGCACGGCGCCCGGCCCCATCGTCCTCTACCCCCATTTTCAGCACCGCGTGGTGCCTGGCTGGCTCGACAAGGGTTTGAAATGGCGCCATCGGTCCACCCCTGCCCTCAACAACATGGTGGTGCTTTCGCCCGACCCCGACTGGGTGCGCACCTTGCCCAACGGCAAACTGCCGGACCGCAACGATTTCACCCATTACGGCACTGACAGCCTGGGCCGCGCCAAGGCTTGGCTGGCAGCCACGCAGGCCAGCCAGCAACTGGTGGATGAATGGGGAGAGTGGCTGGCTAGGCCGGATCTGTCGCGCGTGGAGGTGTTGTAGCGAACCGCTCTGCGGGGCATGGCGGGTGCCGCCGTAGCCTGCGACGCTCAGCCTGCAGTGGATGGCGCGCCAGTCGCCGGTGCTGCAGCGGCAGCTTCCGTGAAGCCGGACGCCTGAGCGCCTGCGCGGAATCGAGCTGTGTAGCCGTCGGCCCATTCCATCACGCTTTTCGCTGGCATGGGCCGCGCAATGCCAAACCCCTGGGCTCGCTCGCAGCCCAGCGCCAGCAACTTGGCGCATTGCTCGGCGGTTTCAACCCCCTCGGCCACCACGTGGCGCTGGAAGGCGGTGGCCAGGGCCACGATGGCGCTCACCAGGGTGAGATCATCCTCGTCGTCCAGGATGCCGCGCACAAATGATTGGTCGATCTTGATGGTCTCTGCGGGCAGGCGTTTGAGGTAAGACAGCGAGGAATAGCCAGTACCAAAATCGTCCAGCGCAAACCGCACGCCCAAGGCTTGGCAGCTTTGCATCATGCGGCGCATGTACTGCATGTCTTCGAGCGCGGCGGATTCCAGAATCTCCAATTCCAGCCGTTCCGGCGCTACCTCGGGGCGGGCCTGCAGGATGTCTTGGAGGCGTTTGACAAAGTTGGGGCGGTGAAAGTGCGGCGCGGCGATATTGACGCTGACCTGCCACGACATGCCGGCGCGGGTCCACAGGCCCAATTGCTCCAGCGCCTGGTACAGCACCCATTCACCCAGCTCCACCTGCAGGTCGATGTCTTCGATGAGGGGCAGGATGTGTTGTGGGCCGAGCAGCCCGTCCTCGGGATGTTCCCAGCGCAACAGGGCTTCCATGCCCAGAATTTCGCCGGTGCGCAGGTTGACCTTGGGCTGGTAGTGCAGCACCAGCTCTCCCTGGCGCAGGGCTTGGCCGATGCGGGTCTGGCGCGAATGCTGGGTCTGTACGGCGTGGTCCTGCTGAACGTCGAACACGTGCATCTGGTTGCGGCCAAAGCTTTTGGCCTGGCACATCGCCTGGTCGGCGTGGCGCAGCAAGGTATCTGGGTTGGCATCGTCTTGCGGAAACACGGCGATGCCCATGCTCACCGTGGTGTGCAGTACGCGGTCGTCAATGGCGTAGGGGGCGGCCAGCTGCTGCATGAGCACCTCCACCCGAGCTTGGATGGCGGCCACGTCGGGCTGCTCGCCAAGCAGCAACACGAACTCATCCCCACCCATGCGCGCCACAGCATCTTGTGCACTGGCAAAAGCGCCCAGCCGCCGCGCCGTCTCCTTGAGCAGGCGGTCGCCCACGCGGTTGCCGTAGGTGTCGTTCACCGTCTGGAAGTGGTCCAGGTCCAGCATGCAGACGGCCAGAAGCAGGCCCTTGTCACGGGCGACGAAGATGGCGTGGGTCAGCCGCTCGGCAAGGGCCGAGCGGTTGTACAGCCCGGTGAGCGGGTCGTGCCGGGCGTGCCAAGAGATCTGGTGCCGCAGGTTGCGGGTTTCGGTCACGTCGCGGAACACCAGCACACATCCCACGGTCACCCCGTCCCCCTTACGGATGGCGGAGGCCGTGTACTCGATGGCGTAGTGTTCGCCCGAACGGTGGATGAGCACTTCGTAGGTGGCTTGTTGCAGCAGGCCGGGTGGGTCGTCATCCGCAGGCGGAGCGGGGGCTGCGGCAGATTCCTCATACAGCCGGAACACAGCGCCCAATGGGCGGCCAATGGCCTGCTGTGCAGTGAAGCCCGTCATCAGCTGCGCGGCCTCGTTGATGCTCTCGATGTGCCCGCCCAGGTTGGTGGTGATGACGCCGTCGCCGATGCTGGCCAGGGTGACCTCGGCCCGCTCCTTCTCGGTGCGCAGGGCTTCCTGGGCACGTTTGCGCTCGGTCACGTCCACCAGCGTGCCAATGGTTCCAGCGGATGTGCCATCAATGCTGGTGAACGGGGCTTCGTAGTACGCCAAGAAGAGCGGCGGAAGGTCTGCGCGGTGCACCTGGATCTCGTTGTCCTGCGACTGCGCGATCTGGCTGCACCGTTCGGGTGAGAGTTCGGGCGGGTAGGTCTGCGCTCCGGCTGTTGCGCTGTCGGCAGACCGCTGAAACAGCTGTCGCCATGCCTGGTTCGCATCCCTGCAGGTGCCGTCGATACCACGCACAAAAACGGGCAGGGGCAGGCTGTCGATCAGCTGCCGTGTGAAATGCAGTTGCTCGCTTTGCATCTGCTGGGTTTCGCGCAGCGACAGCACCAGCGATTGCACCTTGCCCGCCATGTCATTGAAAGCGGCGGCCATCGCCCGGGATTCGAGCGTGCCCGTTTCCTGCATGCGTGCTCCCAGGTGGCCTTGGCGAAAAGCGTTGGTGGCTTCCGTCAGGCGCCGCAGCATGCGGGCGTTGGCACGCAGCAGCACGGTCAGCAAAAACAGGATGGTGAAGATGTTGAGCGCCGTGATGCGTGCCTGCACCGACACGGTGTTCCAGATGTCTCGCACAAACGGCTCGGGGTGCAGGGTGACGGTCAGGCGGGCCATGGGCCCGCTCGGCGGCGTGTGCACAAACTGCTGCACCGGCGGCGCCATCGCGACCCAGCGAGAAAACCAGGCGGGCGGCGCGGCATGTGCGTCTGGGGGAGACAGCGCGACCTCAGCAGCCGGCGAATCGGCCACTTGCCACGCCAGTGCCTGCACATGGGGGCCGAGCGCGGTGCCCCCGGCACGCAGCACATTGCTGGCATCGGCAAGGTCTATGGGGGAGGGCAGGGTGGCCAACACCGGCAGGAGGGCATTGCTGGCGCGCTGCAGTTCGGTGGCTGCATGACGACGTGCCTCATCCAGTTCTGCGTCCAGCAGGTAGTGGTACCGCACAGAGGTGACAACCAGGATGATCAGCACGATCGGCAGATACAGCCGTGGGTAGGTACCCCGCAGGAGCCAGGCGCCGACTTTTCCAGATTCCATCGATGACAGCCTTCCCTCACCCGTCCCAACCCGAAGGTTGTGAATTGTTAATTAATTGTTGACTGGGTCGGAGTCTAGCGTGTAGGGCGACGTCTTCCCCAGCGCGGGGTAGCGCAATCCCAAGGTGCCATTCGGTTGGCACCTGCTTGATATGGGCGAATCAGGGGTGTAGGTCCGTGCTGGCGCACCCAATCGCGCCAGGCGGAAAAGCCTTGTGCCGGGCTGCGTTGCAGCCCGAAGGGCGTTAGAGCGACTGGGCCAGCATGTCCCGGTATTCCTCGGGCGTGGCGATGCGCGGGTTGGTCTTGTGGCAGTGGTCGGCCATCGCGCCCTTGATGATGTCGTCGAACATTGCCTCGGTCACGCCCATGGCTGCAAGGCCTGTGGGCAGGCCCAGGCGGGCGTTCATGTCGCGGATGGCCTCGGGGATGTCGCCCGCAGACTTGAGACCCATGGCGTGGGCCATGCGCTCCAGGCGTTGCTCCTTCTGCACCGATTCGGCCTGCGCGTTGAAGCGCACCACGGCGCGCAGGAACATGGCGTTGAGCGTGCCATGGTGCAGACGCGGGTTCACGCCGCCCAGGCTGTGGCTCAGCGAATGCACGGCACCCAGGCCCTTCTGGAAGGCCATGGCGCCCTGCATGCTGGCGCTCATCATGTGCAGGCGTGCCTCGCGATCGCTGCCGTTTTGGGTGGCCTGCGCGATGTTTGCCCAGCCGCGCGTGAGGCCGTCGAGCGCAATGCCGTCAGCGGGTGGGTTAAACGCGGCGGACATGAAGGTCTCCATGCAATGGGCAATGGCGTCCATGCCCGTGGCGGCGGTGAGCATGGGGGGCAGGCCCAGTGTGAGTTCGGGATCGCAAATGGCGGTTTTAGGCACCAGGTTCCACGAGTGAAAACCGAGCTTGCGGTGGTCATCCACGATGATGATGGCGCCGCGCGCCACCTCGCTGCCGGTGCCGCTGGTGGTGGGCACGGCAATCAGCGGTGCGGCGCGCTCGGTGATGCGGGGCGAGCCGCCTTCGATGGTGGCGTAGTGGGTGAGCGGCCCCTCGTGCGTGGCGGCAATCGCGATGCCCTTGGCGCAGTCGATGGCCGAGCCGCCGCCCACGGCGATCAGGCCGTCGCAGCCCTGGGCCTTGTACATGTCCACGGCGGCGCGCACGGCGGCTTCCGTGGGGTTGGAGGGGGTCTGGTCAAACACTGCCACGGTCATGCCGGGCAGGGCGTCCAGTGCCTTTTGCAGCACACCTGCGGCTTTCACGCCCGGGTCCGTCACGATCAACGGGCGGGTGATGCCCACGCGCTCGCATTCCTGTTTCAGCAGCTTGACGGCGCCGAATTCGAACTGGATCTGGGTGACGTAATAGATGAAAGCCATGGTGCAACAGGATGTGTGAATGGGAGTGCCAGCGATTACGATAGCCCGCCAGCCTTGGATACAGGTTTCAAAACCCACTTTATAAGGAGGAGACAGGCGTGAACACGAAGCAAACCCTGATGGCAGCCCTGGTGGCCGTCGCCTCTGTGACAAGCGCCTAGGCGTTGGGCAAGCTCGTTTTCTGCTCTGCTGCCGCCCAAGGCTGGTTTGTCGGTGACGGCCACTTATGACGGCCTGCCGAGTGCAGCCCCCGTGCGACTGAGCTTCCCGTAATTCTTCCCAATCAGCCCGCCGCCGCGCGGGCCATTGTCCTTATAGCCGAGACCCCGACCGTTGACCGATCTGCAAATCCACCACACCCGCCTCACCCCCCAGATGCGCAGCGTGCTTGAACGCATGGCCCGCGCCGGGCACCCGCCGCTGCACACGCGCACGCCGCAAGAGGCACGCATCGCTTACCAGGCAGGTGCCGACGTGCTGGAGGTGCCCAAAGCCGCGCTGGCCCGCGTGGAGGACCTGCAGATCCCTACGCGCGATGGAGCCCAACTGCCTGCACGGCTGTATGCGCCGAGTACCGACAAGGGCCTGCCGGTACTGCTGTACACGCACGGCGGCGGCTTCACCATCGGCAACATCGCCACGCACGACATCCTGTGCCGCGAGCTGGCGCGCTTGGGCCGTTGCATGGTGGTGTCGCTGGACTACCGGCTGGCGCCTGAGCATCGCTTCCCTACGGCCAGCAACGATGCCTGGGACGCGCTGCAGTGGCTGGCTGCCAACGCTGAGTGCCTGGGTGCGGACCCCCAACGCCTGGCGGTGGGGGGCGACAGCGCGGGCGGCACTCTGGCTGCCGTCAACGCCATCCTTGCGCGCGATGCGGGCTTGCCGCTGGCACTGCAGTTGCTGATCTACCCCGGCTGCGCCGCGCACCAGGACACGCCTTCGCACACCACCTTTGCGCGTGGTCTGGTGCTGGAAGAGCCGGCCATCAGCTGGTTCTTCGGCAACTACGTGACCACACGCGAGGAGCGCGAAGACTGGCGCTTTGCCCCGCTGCTGGCGCCCGATGTGGAGGGCGTGGCACCCGCGTGGATCGGCCTGGCCGAATGCGACCCGCTGGTGGACGAGGGCGTGGACTACGCCGACAAACTGCGCCTGGCGGGCGTGCCCGTGGACCTGGACATCTACCGGGGCGTGACCCACGAATTCATCAAGATGGGCCGCGCCATTCCTGAGGCGCGCAAGGCCCATGCCGACGCAGCCCGCGCGCTGCGGCTGGCTTTTCACCTGGAGTAAATGAGACCATGCAACGCAGTGATTTCCGTTGTTTCCACCGCCTGCGCGTGCGCTGGGCCGAGGTGGACATGCAAAAGATCGTGTTCAACGCGCACTACCTCATGTACATCGACACCGCGATGGCCGACTACTGGCGTGCCGTGGCACTGCCGTACGAGGCCAGCATGCATGCGCTGTCGGGCGATCTGTACGTAAAGAAGGCCACAGTGGAATACCACGCATCCGCGCGGCTCGACGACACGCTGGACGTGGGCATGCGTTGCGCGCGCGTGGGCAATTCGTCCATTCTTTTCAATGCGGGCATCTTTGCGGGCGACAGGCTGCTGGTCTCGGGTGAGCTGGTGTACGTGTTCGCCGATCCGGCCACGCAGACCTCGCGGCCCGTGCCGCCTGCGTTGCGCGCGATCTTTGACAGCTACGAAGCCGGCGCCGAGATGGCCGAGGCCGTGACGGGCGACTGGAACACACTGGGCCGCGATGCGGGCAGGCTGCGCACCGCCGTGTTCGTGCAGGAGCAGGGCATCGCCCCGGAGATCGAGGCCGATGCGCTGGATGCCACCGCCCGGCACGCGGTGGTCTACAACCGCCTGGGCCAGCCGATTGCCACGGGCCGCTTGCTGCAGCCATCACCCGGCGTGGGCCGCATTGGCCGCATGGCGGTGGATCGGGGCGTGCGTGGCACGCAGTGGGGCCGCAAACTGCTGCACACCCTCATCCACGCGGCCCGTGCGCGCGGCGATCAGGAAGTGCAGCTGCACGCCCAGCGCAGCTCGGAGGGCTTTTATCGGCGCGCGGGCTTCAACGTGGTGGGCGAGCCTTACGAAGAAGCAGGCATTGCGCACATCGCGATGGCGCAGCGGCTGTAGCGGGTTTGCTATTGATAAATGAGCTGCTGGCGCTTGATGGGTAAGCGCTAGAGCCCATTTTTTGCTCAAATGTCGTCGAGCAAGGGGTAGGGCAGGGGCAATAGCGACAGCGCGACGCCGTCTGGCGCCCCCACCTGCAGGCGGCCTTCCTGGGCCGCTGATATCTGTAGCGAGACGATGGCGGCAAAACCGCCTGTGGGGGCCGGAGCCACCTGCACCACGGTGCCGCAGGGCTGCTCCAGGTCTGCGGCGCTGAACACTTCAGCGCCCACCGCCACTTCGGCCGCGGCATGCGCGACGTAGGCCCGGCGCTTGAGCGTGCCCCGGAATTGGCTGCGTGCCACCACCTCCTGGCCGGGGTAGCAGCCTTTCTTGAAATTCACGCCACCCACCGATTCATAGTTGAGCATCTGGGGCACAAAGGCTTCGACCACCGGTGTTGTCAAAGTGGGCACACCGCTGATGACCTCGCTCCAGAGCCAGAGGCTTTCGCTGATGGCAGCGCCGGTCGGGGCCGGCTCGGACGCCGGGGCTACCCACAGAGCGCGGGGATGCCCATCGGCCGGGTAGAGGTGAACCACGGAGGCGACGCCGATGTCAGCTTTGTTCCACGCAGGCTGGGGGCCACCAGGCACGGCGTCGCCCGCCAAGCCATACACCGCAAAGTCGCCCGTCGCATCGGTCAACTTGGCTTTGGCACGCAGCACGAACATCGACAGGCGCTTGAGGGTGGGTGGCAGCAGGTCGCGGCTGCAAACGAGCAGCACCTCGGTAGCGCTGCGCTTGAAACCAATGAAGCTGGCCTGCATGCGGCCCTTGGCCGACAGAAAGGCTGCGAGGCGGGCCTGGTCCATGCCGAGCAGGGCGAAGTCCTGGGTGAGCTGGCCGTGCAGAAATTTGGCAGCGTCTTCGCCTTCCACGCGAATCACGCCGAGGTGGGACAGGGGGGCTATGCCATTCAAGGGGTAAGTCATCGCTGAATTATGATGCCCGGTCCTTTACATGGAGGCAGCAGGGTTGTGCGACGTTTTCTGGTTCTGATCGTGTTGATGGCCATCGCTGCCGGCGGTGCCGCATTCTGGTGGCTGCACCAGCCCATCGTCGCAGGCAATCAGGCGCTGGAGCTTGCCATAGAGCCCGGAACCACCCCCCGGGGCGTCGCCCGCGATGTGGTCGCCGCAGGTGCGCAGACCGACCCGCAGTTGCTGTACCTGTGGTTCCGCTTTTCGGGCCAGGATCGCGGCATCAAGGCGGGCAACTACGAACTGCCCCCGGGCACCACGCCGAACGGCTTGCTCCAAAAACTGGTGCGCGGCGAAGAAAGCCTGCGGGCAGTCACGTTGGTGGAGGGGTGGAACTGGCGGCAGGTGCGGCAGGCGCTGGCCCGCGAGGACCAGTTGCGGCAAGACGCCGCCGCCCTCACCGATGAGGCCCTGATGGCACAACTGGGCCGCCCTGGCGTTCACCCCGAGGGCCGTTTCTTTCCAGACACCTACACCTACGCCAAGGGCTCCAGTGACATTGCGCTGCTGCGCCGCGCCTTGCATGCCATGGACCGACGCCTCGAAGCCGCCTGGGCACAGCGCACGTCGGACACGCCTTTGAAATCGGCGGACGAGGCGCTGATCCTGGCCAGCATCGTCGAAAAGGAAACCGGCCGCGCCAGCGACCGTGCGCAGATTGCGGGCGTGTTTGCCAACCGGCTGCGCATTGGCATGCTGCTGCAGACCGACCCCACCGTGATTTATGGCATGGGCGAGAAGTTCGACGGCAACCTGCGCCGCCGGGACCTGCAAACCGACACGCCCTGGAACACCTACACGCGGGGTGGCCTGCCGCCCACGCCGATTTCCATGCCCGGCAAGGCCTCTTTGCTGGCAGCGGTGCAACCTGAGGCGACCCGCGCACTTTATTTCGTCGCCCGGGGCGATGGCACCAGCCAGTTCAGCGCTTCGCTCGAAGAGCACAACCGCGCTGTCAACCGTTACCAGCGCGGGCAACAGTAGCCAGCGCGCACGGCCAGTTGCGGGCTCCCAACCAAGGTTTTCATGTCACGAACCGGACTCTTCATCACCTTTGAAGGCATCGACGGTGCCGGCAAGTCCTCGCACATCGAGGGCCTGGCGGCCGCGTTCCGCGCACAGGGGCGTGTTGTCACCGTCAGCCGCGAGCCCGGTGGTACCCCGCTGGCCGAAAAGCTGCGCGAACTGGTGCTGAACGACGCCATGGATCCGCTCACGGAGTCGCTGCTCATTTTTGCCGCTCGGCGAGACCACCTGCGCAACGTGATCGAACCTGCACTGGCGCGTGGCGATGTGGTGCTGTGCGACCGCTTCACCGACGCCACCTTCGCCTACCAGGGGGCAGGCAGGGGGTTTGATTTGGGTGTGCTATCAACATTGGAGCGTCTTGCGCAGACTGGGCTTGCGCCAGAGCCAGATTTGATGCGTGATCCTGATTTGACGGTGTGGTTCGATTTGGACCCCGAAGTGGCGGCCGAGCGCTTGGCGGGGGCACGTGTGCCCGACCGGTTCGAGGCCCAGCCGGTGGCGTTTTTCCGCCGCGTGGCACAGGGCTATGCGGACCGCGCAGCTGCGGCGCCGCACCGGTTTGCGCGCCTGGATGCCGCCCAAGACCGCCACCGCGTGTGGCAGCAGCTCACCGCCGTGTTCGTGCGCAAAGGCTGGCTGGCCATCATGGTGGCAGCCCAGGGAGGCCCGCAGTGAGCACCATGGCCCCGTGGATCGCGATGCAGCGCACCCGGCTACTGGCGCAGCGCGGCCATGCCTGGCTGCTGCAAGGGCCTTCCGGCCTGGGGCAATACGCGCTGGGCCTGGAGATGGTGCGCGCCTGGCTGTGTGATGCGCCAACCGAGCAGGGCGCTTGCGGGCAGTGCGCGAGCTGCCACGCCATCGAAGTGCGTACCCATGCTGACTTGTGTGTGCTGGTGCCTGAGGTGCAGATGATGGCGCTGGGCTGGCCCTTGTCCGAGAAGGCCCAGGCCGACATTGACGACAAAAAGCGCAAGCCCAGCCGGGAGATCCGGGTTGAGGCCATGCGTGACGCCGTGGAGTTTTCGCAGCGCACATCGGCACGTGGCCGTGGCAAGGCGGTGCTGGTTTATCCGGCCGAGCAGATGAACCACATCACGGCCAATGCCTTGCTCAAGACGCTGGAGGAGCCACCGGGCGACGTGCGGTTTGTGCTGGCCAGCGAGGCAGCGCACCAATTGCTGCCCACCATCCGCAGCCGCTGCCTGGGCCACACCATGCTGTGGCCGGGTGAAGGCGACATGTTGGCGTGGCTGCACGCGCAAGGCGTGGCGCCCGAGGCGGCCACCGCATTTTTGCGCGCGTCAGGTGGGAGGCCCGACGACGCGCTTGTGCTTGCGCAGTCTGGCCGCAGCCCCAAGTCCTGGTCGGCATTGCCCCAGGCCGTGGCGCGGGGCGACGTGACCGCGCTGACCGACTGGTCGCCCGCGGAGGCCGTCGATGTGCTGCAAAAGCTTTGTCACGACCTGCTGGCCGCCAGCGTTGGCGCCGCGCCGCGTTACTTCGCGTCGGCAGATTTGCCCAAAGCGCCTCCCATCGGTGCGCTGACGCGTTGGTCGCGTGCGCTGACCAAAACCGCTCGCACGGCAGACCATCCCTTCAACGCTGGACTCATGCTGGAGGCGCTTGTGGCCCAGGCGCGAAACACCCTACACTCCAAGCCATATACCGCACAGACCTCCCCTCCATGAGCAGTCCTTCCACCGCGCCCCGCCCCAGCGTCATGCAACTGGCCATCAAGGAAAAGGGCGCCTTGTATGCCGCCTACATTCCCTTTTTTGCCGAAGGGGGCATTTTTGTGCCCACCCAGCGGGACTACAAGCTCGGCGATGATGTCTACGTTTTGCTGACCCTGCCAGACGACACGCAGCGCTACCCGGTGGCGGGCCGCGTGGCCTGGGTGACCCCGGCGCGGGCTGCGGGCAATCGCACTCAGGGCGTGGGCATTCAGTTTCCGAAGGACGAGAAGTCGCGCCAACTCAAGGCCAAGATCGAAGAGCTCCTGGGCACGGCATTGGGCTCTGATCGCCCCACCCAGACGATCTGATTCCTGCCTGAGCTCCGTGCCGACCCGCTCTGCAGGTCGGCATTTTTATTTTTGCAACCACATGTTCACCGACTCGCACTGCCACCTCAACTTTCCCGAACTGGTCAGCCAGTTGCCCGCCATCCGCGAGGCGATGGCCGCAGCCCAGGTCAGCCGTGCACTGTGCATTTGCACCACGCTGGAGGAGTTCGAAGGCGTCCATGCGCTTTCCACGGCCTACGACAACTTCTGGAGCACGGTGGGTGTGCACCCCGACAACGAAGGCGTGATCGAACCCACGGTGCAGGATTTGCTGGACCGCGCAGCCCTGCCGCGTGTAGTGGCGATCGGTGAAACGGGCCTCGACTATTACGGTATGGAAGACCGCAAAGGCGGGCGCAGCATTGCCGATCTGGAATGGCAGCGTGAGCGGTTTCGCATCCACATCCGGGCCGCACGCGCATGCGGCAAACCGTTGGTCATCCACACCCGCAGCGCTTCGGACGACACGCTGGCGATCTTGCGGGAAGAGGGTGAAGACGGGCCCGGAAACGTGGCTGGTGGCGTGTTTCACTGCTTCACCGAGTCCATGCAAGTGGCACGGGCCGCTCTGGATTTGGGCTACTACATTTCCTTTTCAGGCATTGTGACTTTCAAAAGCGCCCAGGAGCTGCGCGATGTGGTGGCCTTCGTGCCGCTGGACCGCATGCTTATCGAAACGGACAGTCCTTACCTCGCGCCTGTTCCGTACCGTGGCAAGACCAACAACCCGTCGTATGTGCCGCATGTGGCGCAGCAGGTGGCCACGACCAAAGGTCTGAGCCTGGAAGCGGTGGCTGAGGCCACCAGCCGCAATTTCAATGATCTCTTCAAAGGAGTCACTGCATGACTGTTTTGTACAGGCGCACCGCCTTGGCAGCTTTGGCTTTTGGGGCCTGCGCCGTGCTGTCGGCTCCGGCCCGGGCCGGGGCATTCGAGGATTTTTTCATTGCGATCCAACGTGACGATGGCGATGCCATTGCGGGCTTGCTGCGCCGAGGCTTTGACCCCAACACGCGCGACCCCAAAGGTCAGGCGGGGTTGATGCTTGCGCTTCAAGGCGGCGCTCTCAAGGCCTTTGCGGCCTTGATGGCATCTCGCCAGATCCAGGTCGAGGTGCGCAACGCTCAGGACGAAAGTCCCTTGATGATGGCTGCCCTCAAGGGCCAGGTGGATGCGGTCAAGCAGCTGCTGGCGCGCGACGCCGATGTGAACAAAACCGGGTGGGCGCCCTTGCACTACGCAGCCTCCGCTGCTTCGCCGCAGCATGTCGAGATCATTGCTTTGCTGCTGGAGCGCCACGCCTACATCGACGCCACCTCACCCAACGGCACGACCCCGCTGATGATGGCTGCGCATTACGGCTCCAACCAGGCTGTGCAGTTATTGCTGGACGAGGGGGCAGACCCAACGATAAAAAATCAGTTGGGGCTGACCGCCACGGATTTTGCGGTACGCGCAAGCCGCACTGACTCTGCCGAACGCATTGCCGCGGCCATCCGCAAGCGCCAGCCCAACCGCGGCAAATGGTGATGCCTGAAAAGCGCTGTGTTGCCTTGCGGCAGGATGAGCGTGCTGGAGTCAATCAGCCGCTGTTGTCTGCTGCACAGCCTCATCATCCACGGAAGGGCGCGATTGCAGGCGGGCATACAGGCCACCCTGCGCCATCAACACGGCATGGGTGCCTTGTTCAACGATGCGCCCGCGCTCCATGACCACGACGCGGTCGGCATGTTCGATGGTGGAGAGGCGGTGTGCAATGACCAGAGTCGTGCGCCCATTCATCAGGCGCTGCAGTGCTTCCTGCACCAGACGTTCCGATTCCGTATCCAGAGCTGAGGTGGCCTCGTCCAGAATCAGGATGGGAGCGTCCTTGTATAGCGCGCGTGCGATAGCAAGACGCTGGCGCTGTCCGCCCGACAACTGCGTGGCGTTGTGCCCCACTGTCGTGTGGATGCCTTGGGGCAATGCCGCGACGTGTTCCCCCAGGTTCGCTGCGTTGAGGCATGCCATTACCCGCGCCTCGTCTACGGTGTAGCCCAGCGCCACATTGTGAGCAATCGTGTCGTTGAACATCACCACGTCTTGGCTCACCATGGCGAACTGGGAGCGCAGCGAATGGAGGTCCCAATCCTCCAGCGCTTGGCCGTCCACTCGGATGTAGCCGGACGCAGGCAGCGCAAAGCGCGGCAACAGGTTCACCAAAGTGGTTTTGCCCGCTCCAGAGGGGCCCACCAGCGCCACCACCTCACCTGGCGCCACCTGCAGGTTCACATGGTCAAGCGCAGGCGCGTGGTCCGCACCAAAAGAGACGGTCACGTTCTCCAGCGCAAGGGCCCCGCGTGCCCGCTCCACGCGGTGTTGACCGCCCCGTTCAGCACCGGTATCTGCCAGCAGCGCCAGCCCGCGCTCCAGCGCCGCTACGCCGCGTGTCACTGGGCTGGCCACATCTGCCAGCCGGCGGATGGGGGCAATCAGCATGAGCATGGCGGTGATGAACGAGACAAAGCCCCCGACGGTAACGTCCTTTGCGTCCACAACGCCCCGGCTTTGCCAAAGCGCGATGCAGATCACCACAGAGAGGGCCGCTGCCGCCAGCAACTGCGTGAGCGGCGTCATGGCCGCTGAGGCAATGGTGGACTTGATTGCCAGACCCCGAAGACTTTGGCTCAGCTCAGCAAAGCGCCCGGCTTGTGCAGCTTGCGCGCCGTGCAGGCGAACCATTCGGTGGGCCAGAACGTTTTCCTCCACCACATACGCCAGTTGGTCGGTCGCGTTCTGGCTGCTTTTGGTGAGCTGGTACAGGCGCTTGGACAAGGTCTTCATGATCCATGCAACGCCTGGAACCACCACTGCCACGATCAGTGTGAGCTGCCAGTTCAGGTAGAGCAGGTACCCCAGGAGCGCCACCAGCGTAAAACCGTCGCGAGAAACACCCATCAGCGCTTGAACCAGCAACGTGGCGCCCGTCTGCACTTCGTACACCACGGTGTTGGACAGAGCGCTGGCCGACTGCCGGGAAAACAACCCCATCTCGGCAGCCAATACCCGACCAAACAATGCCTGGCGCAGCGTGAGCATGCCCTCGTTGGCAATGCGTGCCAATGCGTATTGGCCAACGAACTGAGCGATGCCGCGCACCAGGAATACGCCCAGGATGGCTACTGGAACCGCCCACAGAGGCAAGGTGCCTTGTGTAAAGCCCTTGTCCAGCAAGGGTTGCAGAAGGGCTGGGATCAAAGGTTCTGTGACGGCCCCGACCAGCGTGGCAACGATCGCCAGCGTCCAGGCCAGCCGCTGGTTGCCGAAATAAACAGAGAGACGCCGCAGGCGCGTCATGAGGCTGGCGGGAGGAAGTGTGGGGGCTTGAGACGGCGTTGCGCCTGTGTCGGTGGCTTGCATGTGCCGCCGATTTTACGGGGGGCGAACTTTTGGCCGCACAGTTTGTCACAGGGGCTTCTCTGCTGTGTGTAACATTCGGGGTTGCTTTGAAGCCCTGTCCTGTTCAGCGAACGCTGGCCGCCAATGACCACTGACCGCAATACATCTTCCTCTTCCGCCGCGGCTTTGCCGCTCCCCCAGCGCCGCCATCTGCTGGCCGCATTGATCGCTACCCCCGCATTGCCTGCCCTGGCCCAGTTCCGCGTTGAAGTGGTGGGTGTCGGCATGCGCTTGCGACCCATCGCCATCGCGCCGTTTCGCGGTGAGGCGCAGGCGCCGCAAAAAATATCGGCCATCGTGCTGGCCGACCTGGAGCGCAGCGGGCAGTTTGCTGCCATCGACGCAGCCGGGGCGGCTTTGGATGAGACATCCCGCCCAGATGTTGCACTCTGGAAGCAAAAAGGGGCCGAGTCCTTGGCAACGGGCAGCATCACCCGGTTGGCTGATGGACGTTTCGACGTCCGGTTCCGGCTCTGGGATGTGGTCACAGGCCAGGATCTCGGCGGTCAGAGCTTTGTGGTCACGCAGGGCGACCTGCGATTGGTGGCCCACCGCACGGCAGACTTCATTTATGAAAAGCTCACAGGCGAGCGAGGTGTGTTCTCTACGCGCATCGCTTACGTGACGAAGGGCGGCTCGCGCTACAGCCTGTGGGTGGCGGATGCCGATGGCGAAAATGCCCAGTCTGCCCTGTCCAGTCCGGAACCCATCATTTCTCCGGCATGGTCGCCCAACGGCAGTCAACTTGCCTACGTCTCGTTCGAGTCGCGCAAGCCCGTGGTCTACGTGCACGATGTGGCTTCAGGCCGCCGACGCCTCATCGCCAATTTCCGGGGCTCCAACAGTGCACCCGCATGGGCGCCGGATGGTCGGTCATTGGCTGTTACTTTGAGCCGTGACGGTGGATCGCAGCTCTACACGATTGACGCAAATGGCGGGGAGCCCCGGCGCCTCATGCAAAGTTCTGGCATCGATACCGAGCCAGTCTTTTCGGGGGACGGTCGCTTTATTTATTTTGTGAGCGACCGCGGAGGTGCGCCGCAGGTTTACAAGGTCAGTGCCTCTGGTGGAAACGCAGAGCGCGTGACGTTCACCGGGTCCTACAACATTTCGCCGAGCGTGAGCCCGGATGGCAAGTGGTTGGCCTACATCTCCCGCGTGGGGGGCGCCTTCAAACTTCACGTCATGGATTTGTCCAGCGGCACGGTCAATGCCATCACCGATACCTCTGCGGACGAGAACCCCAGTTTTGCACCCAATAGCCGCCTCATCGTGTATGCAACCCAGCAGCAAGGACGAGAGTCCTTGATGACCACCACTTTGGACGGCCGAATCAAAGCCCGTCTGGCGGGGCAGGCTGGCGACATTCGTGAACCGGACTGGGGTCCGTTCCAAAAGCAGTGAATTTCTAACCTATTCAGTTATCAAGCTTTCAGGAGATTTTTGGATGATCAAGCGCTTTACCCTTGCCCTTACCGTTGTGGCCCTCATGGCAGGCTGCAGTTCTGGCGTCAAGCTGGACGATGTGCCGGTGGAAGATAAAACCGCCACCTCTACCATTGGCGGAACAAACCAGGGGGCAAACACTGGTGACGCCGGGCAACGGGGTGTTGCAGGGGTTGACATCGGCCAGTCGGGCCGCGACGCTGCGGGCCCCGTCGGCGTTAGCCGCATCGTTTATTTCGACTACGACAGCTACGTCATCAAGTCAGAGTACCAATCGCTCATCGAAGCCCACTCGCGCTACATCAAGACCAACCAAGGGCGCAAGGTCATGATTGAAGGGCACACCGACGAGCGCGGCGGCCGTGAATACAACCTGGCACTGGGGCAGAAGCGTGCCGAGGCGGTCCGTCGCTCGCTGGCGCTGTTGGGGGTTCCAGACAGCCAGATGGAAGCAGTCAGTTTTGGCAAGGAAAAGCCTGCCGCCCAAGGCAGCACGGAAGACGTGCACGCACAAAATCGCCGTGCTGAACTGTCATACCGTTGATGTCACGGATGCGGATGTTGTCCTATTTTTCCCGCGGGCCGCTTTCGGCGCTCTTGTTAACGGCTTGTCTGCTGCCGTCGGCCCAAGCCGCGATTTTTGAAGATGGGGAGGCCCGGCGTGCGATTCTGGAGATGCGCCAGCGCGTAGACACTATGCAGCAATCCCAGCAGCGCACCTCAGATGAAGTGCGCAGGTTGGGTGAGGAGAACAGCCAGCTGCGAAGAAGCTTGCTGGATCTTCAGACGCAGATTGAGACCCTCCGTGTCGAACAATCCAAACTTCGCGGTCAGAACGAGCAGCTCTTGCGCGACTCAGCGGATTTGCAGCGCCGCCAGAAAGACATCGCCCAAGGTGTTGACGAACGGCTTCGCCAGTTTGAGCCTGTCAAGGTGACGCTGGATGGGCAAGAGTTTCAAGCGGACCCCGCTGAAAAGCGGGACTACGAAGCGGCGTTGGCGGTGTTTCGTTCAGGCAAGTTTACGGAGGCGGGTGCGGCATTCGCAGCCTTCGTTCGGCAATATCCCCGCAGCGGCTTCACGCCGTCTGCCCGTTTCTGGCTGGGGAACGCGCAGTACGCCGGGCGCGATTACAAGGAAGCCATCAACAACTTCAAATTGATGTTGTCCGAGGCGCCTGGTCATACGCGCGCTCCTGAAGCGGCCCTATCGATAGCAAACTGCCAGATTGAACTCAAAGACACGCGGACCGCACGCAAAACGCTGGAAGACTTGATCAAGGCCTATCCTCAATCTGAAGCAGCGGTTGCAGCCAAAGAACGTCTTTCACGGTTGAAGTGACGTGGCCCCGCTAGCGCAAGAGATGGCGAGCCACGCCGATGTCGGTATAGATGCTGAGAGCGCTTCGCAGCGGCGATTTGGTGGGCTGGATCGACTCTATGGTGCAGTGGGTGCTGAGCGCATTCGGAGTGCTCACGTGGTGGTCGTGGGGATTGGTGGCGTAGGCTCATGGACGGCCGAAGCCCTGGCCCGCAGCGGAGTGGGGAGCCTCACTCTCGTGGACCTCGACCACGTGGCGGAATCCAATATCAACCGCCAGGCGCACGCGCTGACATCCACGGTGGGGCAGGCCAAGGTGCTTGCCATGAGAGATCGCATTGCGCAGATCCACCCAGAGTGTGTTGTGCACTGCATAGAGGACTTTGTAGAGCCCGACAACTGGCCGGCGATTTTGCCCCCCGGCACTGTCGATGCCTTGGTGGATGCCTGTGATCATGTCAAGGCGAAGACGGCACTTGCGGTGTGGGCCAAAGGGCAGGGGATTGCCCACATCGCAGTAGGCGCAGCCGGCGGTAAGCGGTATGCCCACAAAGTGGACATTGACGATCTGGCGCATACCACGCACGACCCGCTGCTGGCGCAAGTCCGCTACCGGTTAAGAAAGTTTCATCGCGCACCCCGTGAAGGCAAGAAGATGGGTGTCGCTTGTGTTTACAGCAAAGAGGCTGTAGCTCCGCCCGACGCGTCCTGCAATATCTTGGGGGACGGTTCGCTGAACTGCCATGGTTATGGTTCGGTAGTCGCTGTGACAGCTACTTTTGGTCAATGCGCTGCGGGTTGGGTGCTGGATAAACTGGCAAGCAAAACTCGAAGCGGTCAAAAATGACGCTATAATCCGAGACTTTGCAGCAAACGCAGTTGTGCATGCTGCAACAGGTTGGGACGTTAGCTCAGTTGGTAGAGCAGCGGACTTTTAATCCGTTGGTCACAAGTTCGAATCTTGTACGTCCTACCAGCCGTTTCATTCAAAAGCCTCCGCAAGGAGGCTTTTGTTTTTGGCGAGCAAGCTGGCTGAGCCGAGCGGCAACGCGGCGTGAAGGGGGCGAAATTCGCCCCATTCGTTTTTCAAGATGGGGTGATCTCGGGCGGGGCGGGTGAGAAAAGATCCCAGCAGGCCATGAAAAGGGCCGCAATCACCGGTCCGATCACAAAGCCTGTCAGCCCGAAGATGGACATGCCGCCAAGTGTGGAGATCAGCACGACGTAGTCGGGCATCTTCGTGTCCTTACCCACCAGAATCGGGCGCAGGATGTTGTCTACGAGGCCGATCACAAAAATCCCGAAAGCAGTGAGAACCACGCCTTGCCATATGGCGCCCGTGGCCAGGAAGTAGATGGCCACCGGGACCCAGATCAAGCCGGCACCCACGGCGGGCAGAAGGGACAGGAATGCCATCAGCACGCCCCACAACACGGGGCCTTGAATCCCCAGCACCCAGAAGATCATGCCGCCCAATGCGCCCTGGGACGCAGCCACCACAATGTTGCCTTTGACCGTTGCGCGGATCACTGTAGTGAACTTGCCCACCAACTGGCGTTTGTGAGCTTCGTCCAAGGGCGTGGCCTGGCCAATGCGCAGGGCCAAGCGAGAGCCATCGCGCAGCAGAAAAAACAGCAGGTACAGCATGATGCCGAAGCTCACCACAAACTGCAGCGTGTTCTGCCCGATGTTCAGGGCCTGTGTGGCGACGAATTGGCTTGCCTGAACAGCGACCGAGGAAAACCGCTGCTGAAGTTCATCGATAGAGGTCAGGTTCAGGCGATCCAGCAGGTTGACTGCCCATCCGGGCAGCGCCCCCATCACCTGCTGAAAATAGAGCCCGAAGTTGAGTTGGCCGGAGCGCACGCGGTCATAGATGGCTGTGGCTTCCTGAATCAGCGAGATGGTGATTGCAGTCATGGGAAGTATGACGACGATCAGGCACAGCCCCAGCGTGCACAGCGCTGCAAGGTTCTGGCGCTTTGGCATGCGGCGCAGTAATTTGCGGTGGAGCGGCGCAAAAAGAATCGCCAGCACAATGCCCCAAAACACGGCGCCGTGGAACTCCCACAAGATGGCGCCGAAAGCGATGCTGACAAGAATCAGCAAAATCAGGAAGGCTTTGTTCTGAAGGGACGAAGGTGTCATACGGGGTTGCCTGGCAATTGGATACCCCGGAATGTACGCGAGGCCTAACGGATGCACGTGAACGCTGCAGCATCGTCTGTTTTTGCCTTACAGGAATGGCGAGAGCCGTTCCTGGATTTGGGCGCGTCAAGGTTCGGTGGCACAATAGCGGGCGCAACCCAAGGCCCTTCCCTAGCCACAGTCGCATCCGCCAACCGGTTCAGCCGTGTCGCGGAAGGTTTCTCAACCAACTAATGCTTTCCCAAGGAAAGCGGAGGTCAGCGGAATATGAGCGATACGACATCTGTCTATCAAGCCTACCAAGGCAATACTTACCTCTTCGGCGGCAATGCGCCGTATGTCGAAGAGATGTACGAAAACTACCTTGCCAACCCAGGTAGCGTGCCAGACAACTGGCGCGAGTACTTTGATGCACTTCAACATGTGCCCGCAGTGGATGGCAGCAATGCCAAGGATGTTCCCCACCTGCCCGTCATCAATGCCTTTGCAGAGCGTGCAAAGCAGGGCGGCACCAAAGTGGTGGTCGCTACGGGTGCTGATTCCGAGTTAGGCCGCAAGCGCACTGCCGTTCAGCAGTTGATCGCCGCGTACCGCAACGTGGGCCAGCGCTGGGCAGACCTGGATCCCTTGAAGCGCACAGAGCGCCCAGCGATCCCTGAACTTGAACCCTCTTTCTACGGCTTCAGCGATTCCGACCAAGAAGTTGTGTTCAATACGAGCAACACGTTCTTCGGCAAAGAATCCATGCCGCTGCGCGAGTTGATCAATGCGCTGCGCGAAACGTATTGCGGCTCCATTGGTGCCGAATACATGTACGCCACCGACCAGAACCAGAAGCGCTGGTGGCAAGAGAAGCTCGAAACCATTCGCAGCAAGCCCAGCTTCGGTGCCGACAAGAAGAAGCAAATCCTTGACCGCCTGACCGCTGCCGAAGGCCTGGAGCGCTTCCTGCACACCAAGTACGTCGGCCAGAAGCGTTTCTCCCTTGAAGGGGGCGAGAGCTTCATCGCCGCCATGGACGAGCTGATCCAGTCCGCCGGCGCCAAGGGCGTGCAGGAAATCGTGATTGGCATGGCTCACCGCGGCCGCCTGAACGTGCTGGTCAATTCGCTGGGCAAAATGCCCAAGGACCTGTTCGCAGAGTTCGACCACACGGCACCGGAAGACCTGCCATCGGGCGACGTGAAATACCACCAGGGCTTCAGCTCTGACGTGACGACCCCTGGCGGCCCGGTCCACCTGTCGCTGGCGTTCAACCCTTCGCACTTGGAAATCGTTAACCCTGTCGTCGAAGGTTCCGTGCGTGCCCGCATGGACCGCCGCGCCGACCCCCAGGGCAAGCAGGTGCTGCCCGTGCTGGTGCACGGTGATGCTGCTTTTGCCGGCCAAGGCGTCAATCAGGAAACCCTGGCGCTGGCCCAGACCCGTGGTTATTCCACGGGCGGCACGGTGCACATCATCATCAACAACCAGATCGGCTTCACCACCTCCGATCCGCGCGACGCCCGCTCGACGCTGTATTGCACCGACATCGTGAAGATGGTCGAGTCGCCCGTTCTGCACGTGAATGGTGACGACCCTGAAGCGGTCGTGCTGGCCACCCAGCTCGCCCTGGAGTTCCGCATGGAATTCCAGAAGGACGTGGTTGTGGACATCATCTGCTTCCGCAAACTGGGCCACAACGAGCAGGACACGCCTGCCCTGACCCAACCGCTGATGTACAAGAAGATCGGGCAGCACCCTGGCACGCGCAAGCTGTACGCCGACAAGCTGGCCACGCAAGGCCTGGGCGAGTCGCTGGGCGACGACATGGTCAAGGCCTACCGTGCCGCCATGGATTCGGGCAAGCACACGGTCGACCCCGTGCTGACCAATTTCAAGAGCAAGTACGCGGTGGACTGGAGCCCGTTCCTGGGCAAGAAGTGGACGGACTCTGGCGACACCGCGATCCCTCTGGCCGAGTGGAAGCGTCTGGCCGAGAAGATCACGACCATTCCTGAAAGCGTGACGCCGCACCAATTGGTGAAGAAGGTGTACGACGATCGCGCTGCGATGGGCCGTGGCGAGATCCCGGTGGATTGGGGCATGGGCGAGCACATGGCGTTTGCTTCGCTGGTGTCCAGCGGCTTCCCGGTGCGTCTGTCGGGTGAGGACTGCGGCCGAGGCACGTTCACGCACCGCCACGCCGTGATCCACGACCAGAAGCGCGAGAAGTGGAACGAGGGCACCTACACGCCGCTGCAGAACGTGGCCGACAACCAGGCCCCGTTTGTTGTCATCGACTCCATCCTGTCTGAAGAAGCCGTGCTGGCGTTTGAATACGGGTATGCGTCGAATGATCCCAACACGCTGGTGGTCTGGGAAGCCCAGTTCGGCGACTTCGCGAACGGTGCGCAGGTCGTTATCGACCAGTTCATCGCGTCCGGTGAAGTGAAGTGGGGCCGTGTGAACGGCATCACGCTGATGCTGCCGCACGGCTATGAAGGCCAAGGCCCTGAACACAGCTCGGCACGCCTGGAGCGCTTCATGCAGCTGTCGGCCGACGCCAACATGCAAGTGGTGCAACCCACCACGGCCAGCCAGATCTTCCACATCCTGCGTCGCCAGATGGTGCGTGATCTGCGCAAGCCGCTGATCATCATGACGCCCAAGTCGCTGCTGCGTAACAAGGATGCCACCTCGCCACTGTCCGAGTTCACCAAGGGCAGCTTCCAGACGGTGATCCCCGAGCAGGACGAAGCCATCGTGAAGAAGGCCGCCAAGGTCAAGCGCGTGATTGCCTGTTCGGGCAAGGTGTACTACGACTTGGTGAAAAAGCGCACCGAGCGCGAAGACGACGACGTGGCCATCATCCGTGTGGAACAGCTCTATCCGTTCCCACACAAGGCGTTCGCTGCCGAGCTCAAGAAGTACCCCAACGCCACCGACATCGTGTGGTGCCAGGACGAGCCACAGAACCAGGGTGCCTGGTTCTTCATCCAGCACAACATCCACGAGAACATGCTCGAAGGCCAAAAGCTGGGTTACTCCGGCCGCGCGGCGTCGGCGTCGCCGGCGGTGGGTTACTCGCACCTGCACCAGGAGCAGCAAAAGGCGCTGGTGGATGGCGCGTTTGCCAAGCTCAAGGGTTTTGTCCTGACCAAGTAAGGCCAGCAACCCCTACCGAACACAGAACAGAACCCTACTGAAAGAATTCAAAATGGCTATCGTAGAAGTCAAAGTCCCACAGCTGTCCGAATCCGTGGCTGAAGCCACCATGCTGACCTGGAAGAAGAAGGCCGGTGAAGCCGTGGCCGTGGACGAGATCCTCATTGAGATCGAAACCGACAAGGTCGTGCTGGAAGTGCCCGCACCGTCCGCTGGCGTGCTCGCTGAAATCATCCAGGCCGATGGCGCCACCGTGGTAGCCGACCAGCTCATCGCCAAGATCGACACAGAAGGCAAGGCTGGTGCAGCTGCTCCTGCCGCGACCCCTGCTGCTGCCCCCGCCGCAGCGCCTGCTGCTGCAGCCGCCCCGGCCGCCGCTGGCGGCTCCAAGGGCGATGTCGCCATGCCTGCCGCTGCCAAGCTGCTGGCCGAGAACAACCTGTCCGCATCGGCTGTGGCCGGCACGGGCAAGGACGGCCGCGTGACCAAGGGTGACGTGTTGTCGGCTGTGGCCGGTGGTGCCAAGGCCGCCGTGGCCCCGAGCGTGATCCCTACCGGCGTGCCTACCAAGGCATTGCCGCAGGTGGCAGCCCCCGCCGCCAAGGAAGACCTGAGCGGCCGTCCCGAGCAGCGCGTCCCCATGAGCCGCCTGCGCGCCCGCGTGGCAGAGCGTCTGCTGCAGTCGCCGTCGACCAACGCCATCCTGACCACGTTCAACGAAGTGAACATGGCCCCTGTGATGGACCTGCGCAAGAAGTTCCAGGACTCCTTCACCAAGGAACACGGCACCAAGCTGGGCTTCATGTCCTTCTTCGTGAAGGCCGCCGTGCACGCGCTCAAGAAGTACCCCGTGCTGAATGCATCGGTGGACGGCAACGACATCGTCTACCACGGTTACTTCGACATCGGTATCGCCGTGGGCTCGCCCCGTGGCCTGGTGGTGCCCATCCTGCGCAATGCAGACCAGATGAGCTTTGCCGACATCGAAAAGAAGATCGCCGAGTTCGGCAAGAAGGCTGCTGAAGGCAAGCTGGGCATCGAAGAAATGACCGGTGGCACGTTCTCCATCTCCAACGGTGGCACCTTCGGTTCGATGATGTCCACCCCCATCATCAACCCGCCTCAGTCGGCCATCCTGGGCGTGCACGCCACCAAGGACCGTGCCATGGTCGAAAACGGCCAGGTCGTGGTTCGTCCGATGAACTACCTGGCCATGTCCTACGACCACCGCATCATCGACGGCCGCGAAGCCGTGCTGGGCCTGGTGGCGATGAAGGATGCGCTGGAAGACCCGTCGCGCCTGCTGTTTGATATTTGAGATGCAACCCCCTGAGTCGCTTCGCGCCTTCCCCCTTCTCTCGAATGGCTGCGCCATTCTGGAAGGGGGACACCGCCAGCGCGGCGGGGCGGCCCTTGCGCGGCGGTCGCTGGTAGGGCCCCGCGCATCTCATGTGCCGCTGGGTGCTGCTGCGTAGCGCACTTTGATATGCATCGTATTGACCCACTAGTGCGGCTGGTTTGTGCCACGCCCCCAGTGGGTCTTTCTCCAACTGAATGACTGAGTGAGACTGACATGAGCAAACAATTCGACGTGATCGTCATCGGCGGCGGCCCCGGCGGCTATGTGGCTGCCATCCGTGCAGCGCAGCTGGGCTTCAACGTGGCCTGTATCGACGAGTGGAAGAACGAAAAGGGCGGCCCCGCACCGGGCGGCACTTGCACGAACGTGGGCTGCATCCCGTCCAAGGCGCTGCTGCAGTCGTCGGAGCATTTCGAGCACGCCAACAAGCACTTCGCCGAGCACGGCATCACGGCCAGCGACGTCAAGATGGACGTGGCCAAGATGATCGCCCGCAAGGACACCGTCGTGAAGCAGAACAACGACGGCATCTTGTACCTTTTCAAGAAGAACAAGATCAGCTTCTTCCACGGCCGTGGCTCTTTCGTCAAAGCCGCTGAAGGTGGCTACGAGATCAAGGTGGCCGGCGCCGCCGAAGAATCCCTCACCGGCAAACAGATCATCATCGCCACCGGCTCCAACGCCCGTGCGCTGCCCGGCACGCCGTTCGATGAAGAATTCGTGCTGTCCAACGACGGCGCGCTGCGCGTCGGTGCCGTGCCCAAGAAGCTGGGCCTGATCGGCTCGGGCGTGATCGGCCTGGAAATGGGCTCGGTGTGGCGCCGCCTGGGTGCCGAAGTCACCATTCTTGAAGGCCTGCCCACGTTCCTGGGCGCGGTGGACGAGCAGATCGCCAAGGAAGCCAAAAAGGCTTTCGACAAGCAGGGTTTGAAGATCGAGCTGGGCGTGAAGGTCGGCGAGATCAAGACCGGCAAGAAGGGCGTGAGCATTGCCTACACCAACGCCAAGGGCGAAGCCCAGTCGCTGGACGTGGACAAGCTCATCGTTTCCATCGGCCGCGTGCCCAACACCATCGGCCTGAACACCGAAGCCGTGGGCCTGCAGCTCGACGAGCGCGGTGCCATCGTGGTCGACGGCGACTGCAAGACCAACCTGCCTGGCGTGTGGGCGGTGGGCGACGTGGTGCGTGGCCCGATGCTCGCGCACAAGGCCGAGGAAGAGGGCGTTGCCGTGGCCGAGCGCATTGCCGGCCAGCACGGCCACGTGAACTTCAACACCATCCCCTGGGTCATCTACACCAGCCCCGAGATCGCCTGGGTGGGCCGCACCGAGCAGCAGCTTAAGGCCGACGGCGTCAAGTACAAGGCCGGCAGCTTCCCGTTCCTGGCCAACGGCCGGGCACGTGCGCTGGGCGACACCACCGGCATGGTCAAGATGCTGGCGGATGCCGAGACCGACGAGATCCTGGGCGTGCACATCGTGGGCCCGCAGGCCAGCGAGTTGATCTCCGAAGCCGTGGTGGCCATGGAGTTCAAGGCCAGCAGCGAAGACATCGCACGCATCTGCCATGCGCACCCCTCGCTGAGCGAAGCCACCAAGGAAGCTGCCCTGGCCGTGGACAAGCGCACTCTGAACTTCTGATTTTTGATCAAATCGGGCTCTAGCGCTTATGTATCAAGCGCTAGTAGCTATAAAAATCATAGTTTAGAGTGCAGACTTTGTGACCGTCAAACAGGCATATCTGGCCGAGCTGGCCGCCAAGGGCTACCAAAGCGATCCTGCACAGTTGCGCGCCGTGGATGCGCTGCAACGCTGTGCGGATGACTGGGCCACGTACAAGGCGCAGCGCTCTAATGCCCTCAAGAAGCTGATCAACCGCCCCGAGGTGCCTCGGGGCGTGTACATGTATGGCGGAGTGGGGCGTGGAAAAAGCTTCCTGATGGAGTGCTTTTTCAATGCCGTGCCGCTCAAGCGCAAGGTGCGTTTGCATTTTCACGAGTTCATGCGTGAGGTGCACCGCGAGCTGGTGGGGCTGCAAGGCACGGTAGACCCGCTGGATGTATTGGGCGCACGCATTGCCAAGCGTTACAAGCTCATCTGCTTTGACGAGTTTCATGTGGCAGACATCACCGACGCGATGATCTTGCACCGGTTGCTGGTGGCGTTGTTCGACAACGGCGTGGGGTTTGTGACCACGTCCAATTTCGAACCGGACGGGTTGTACCCGGACGGTCTCCACCGTGACCGTATCCTTCCCGCCATTGCCTTGCTCAAACAGCGTCTGGAAGTGGTGAATGTGGACAACGGCACCGACTACCGGCGCCGCACGCTGGAGCACGTCAAGCTCTATCACACCCCGCTGGGCCCGGATGCCGATGCCGAGATGAACCTGGCTTTCGACAAGCTCGCCGAGGTGCGTGACGAAGACCCGGTGCTGCACATCGAGCAGCGAGAAATCCGGGCGCGGCGCAAGGCGGGCGGGGTGGTGTGGTTTGATTTCAAAACGCTGTGCGGCGGCCCGCGCTCGCAGAACGATTACCTGGAGATCGCCAGCCAGTTCCACACGGTACTACTCTCGGATGTGCCCCACATGCCCGTCAGCATGGCGTCCCCCGCGCGTCGATTCACCTGGCTGGTGGATGTGCTGTATGACCGGCGCGTCAAACTCATCATGTCGGCCGCAGTGCAGCCCGAAGAGCTCTATACGGAAGGGCCGCTGGCCCATGAGTTTCCGCGCACGGTCTCTCGGCTCAACGAGATGCAGTCCCAGGAATTCCTGGCGCTAGAGCGCCGCATTGTGGACACGGGGCTCACATGAACCAGTCAGCGTTGCGCCACCCTCAGCTTGAAAGGCACTGGTTGATCATGCAAAAGAGACTGCTCGCGTCGGCCTATGCACTGGCCGCAACGCTGGCGTTGTCTGCGGTGCATGCCCAGTCTTCGCAACCCACCGAACACGATGCGGTGTCTGCAGCCTCGGTGGCGGCACAGCGCAAAGCAGACCATGAGCGCATCCGTGATGAGCGCGCAGCCTTGAAGTCCCAGCGGCAGCGCGACGAATCGGCGTGCTACCAGCGGTTTTCGGTGGAAGACTGCCTGCGTGGCGTGCGCGCCCAGGCGCGAGAGGCCGAAGTACGCCTACGCAATCAAGAATTTTCGCTGAACGATGCAGAGCGCAAGGAGAAGGCGGCAGAGCGCCTGCGCTCCATTGAGGAAAAGCAGAGCGCTGCGCGCGCGGCGCCTTCCGCTGGAGACGGGGGCGGGGCGACTTTGCGGCATCCTCCGCGCGGCGCAGAGCCCGCAGCATCCAAGGCCCAACGTGAGCAAGACGCGGAGCGCCGCGCACTGGTACAGCGAGACCGTACACAGGCCCAAGCCCGCGAGCAGTCCGTGCGCAATGCCGACAGCGCCGAGCGCGCCGCCAAAGCCCGTGCGCGGCAGGAGGAGGCGGTGAAAGCAGCACAGGAGCGCCGCACTCGCGTGGAAAAGGCCCGGGCCGATGCGGCGGCTGCGGGGCGCGTGCCTGCAGCACCGTTGCCAACGGCATCGGACCCCGTGCGCTGAACACAAGTCTTTTCTCCCGTAGCTAGAGCGGCGAAGCTGAGAAGCCACAGCCACCAACCGGGAGCAGTCAGGCAGGCTACGCAGTGACGAGGCGGGCCACCTTCTTTTCTTCGACCAAGGCTTCGATCTTCACGATCACGAGCGACAGGTTGTCGCCGCCCCCGCGTGCGCGCGTGCGCGCTTTTTCAATGAGGAACTCCGTGGCCTCACGCGGCGCCAACGAGTCCACGACGGAGGCCAGTTCGGTGGGGGAAAAGTAGTGCCACACACCGTCGCTGCAGGCCAGAAGCACGTCGCCCGGCTGCAGTTGCGGAATGATGTGCGTGGTGACAGGCGGGTCGCTTTCGGTGCCCAGGCAGCCCACCAGGATGTTTGAGTGCGGATGGTTGTTAGCCTCGGCTTCGGTCAGCTCGCCGCGGTCGACCAGCGCTTGCACGTAGGAGTGGTCACTAGTGCGTGACACCAGCCGTGGGCCCTGAAAATGATAAATGCGCGAGTCGCCAGCATGCACCCAGTGGCAATCGCCGCGAGGGTTGATGAGAAATGCTGCGATGGTGCTGTGCGGCTCCTGCTCGGCAGAGATGGCCGTGAGGCGGATCACGATGTGGGCTTCTTCCACCATGCTCTTGAGCATGGAGACCGGGTCGTCGGTGTCTGGCGAATAACGCTCAAACAGTTGGCGCGCCGTCATCATCACCTGGTCAGAGGCCTTGCGGCCGCCGCTGCGGCCGCCCATGCCGTCTGCCACCACGCCCAGCACACACCCGTTGTGCCGCTGGTGCGCTATCAAGGCCACCTGGTCTTGCTGGTATTCCCGGTCGCCCTTGTGGATGCCGGTGGACGCGATAAGGCGGAACGCTTTGGTCATGCTGGTGATTGTGGAGGGGCCGTGCACAAACGCCCACCAGTGCAGCGGGCCAAGCGCTTATTATCCGCCCGCCTGTCGCATTTTTGCCATCGCTGCAGCCCCTTGCCTTGAACCACTGCCCCAACTCCTTCAGAACCCCCTTTTTCTTCGCCACGGCATTAGAGCGTTCGATGCGCAGCGCCAACGCACAATCGCCGTTTCCTGGCGCCTTTGGTCGCTTCGGCGGGGGAGGCCTTTGATGGCCCTGGCAGACATGGTGCAGGAGGTCTTCGCGGCTGAGGGTGTTTTGGCGCGGGCGGATGCGCACTTTCAGCCGCGCGGCGGCCAGACCGAGATGGCCGTGGCCGTGGCACAGACCATCGAAGCGGGTGGTGCTTTGGTCGTGGAAGCGGGCACCGGGGTGGGCAAAACGTTTTCGTACCTGGTGCCGGCGCTTCTGAGTGGTGAGCGCGTGTTGTTGTCCACCGCCACCAAGGCGCTGCAGGACCAGCTGTTTTCAAGGGACCTTCCGCGCCTTGTTCGAACCTTGGAGTTGCCTGTGCGCATGGCGTTGCTTAAAGGGCGCGCCAGCTACCTGTGCTTGCACCATCTGGAGCGCGCACGGCAGGATGCGCAGGCGAGCGAACGCGGTGTGGCGCGCGTGCTGGGAAAGGTTGAAACCTGGGCGCAGTCCACCGTCACCGGTGATCTGGCAGAACTCACAGGGCTTGATGACCGCTCCCCCGTGATCCCGCTCATCACCTCCACCCGAGAGAACTGCCTGGGCTCACAGTGCCCACGTTTTCGCGACTGCCATGTGCACAAGGCGCGCCGCGAGGCACTGGCCGCGGACATCGTGGTCATCAACCACCACCTTTTTTTTGCCGATGTTGCGGTGCGCGAATCCGGCATGGCCGAACTGTTGCCCACGGTGCGTGTGGTGGTGTTCGACGAGGCGCACCAGATCAATGAAACCGGCGTGCAGTTCATGGGCGTGCAACTGACCACCGGCCAACTGATGGATCTGGGCCGAGACCTTCTGGCCTCAGGGCTGCAGCATGCCCGGGGGTTGGCAGACTGGCTGGGCGTGGCCCGGGCTGTGGAACAGGCCGCCCAGAACCTGCGACTGGCTGCAGGCGATTCGCGCGGGGGCGCCAAGCTGCGTTGGACTGGTGAGTGGCCCGAAGGCGTCGACGGCAGCGTGTGGCGTGCCGCCATCGGAGGCATCGCCCAGGCTTGCTCACAGGCTCTCGATGCCCTGGATACCGTGAGTGAAATTGCGCCGGACTTTGTCCGCCTCTATGAGCGTTGCAATGAGTTGCTAGCGCGTTTGGCCCGGTTCGACGGATCGGGCAGCAATGACGCTGTGCGGTGGGTGGATGTGGGGCTGCAGCTGCGGTTGGTCGAGTCACCGCTGGACATCGCAGACGCCATGCGCAGTCGGTTGTTGGCGGCACCTGCCACACCTGCTGCGGACGAGGACGGCTGGCCAGCAGATGCGTCTGCAGCACCTGCTGCACCCGGGCGGGCCTGGATATTCACTTCGGCGACGCTGGGCGATGACGAGGGCCTGACTTGGTTCACCCAACGTGCGGGCCTGCAGGACGCGCGAATCTTGCGCGTTGCCAGCCCTTTCGACTATGCAACCCAGGCCGCGCTTTATGTGCCCCGCGATCTGCCTTCGCCCGCGGATCCTGCCCACAGTGTCGCGTTGGCGCAATGGGCGGGGCAGGCGGCCTTGCAGTTGGGCGGACGCACGCTGGTATTGACCACGACGCTCAGGGCGTTGCGCAGCATTGGTGATGCCCTCAAGACCACAGTGGGCGCGACCGGAGCGCTGGAAGTGCTGGTGCAGGGTGAGTGGCCCAAGCGCCGACTCATGGAGCGGTTTCGCGAAGGCAGTGACCATGGCCAGCCGGGCTGCGTTCTGGTGGCGTCGGCCACGTTCTGGGAGGGTTTTGATGTGCCCGGGGATGCCCTGCAGCTGGTGGTGATCGACAAGCTGCCTTTTCCACCGCCCGGCGATCCGCTGGTCGAGGCCCGCACGCAAAAGATCGAAGAGGCCGGGGGATCGGCCTTCAAATCCTATGCACTTCCCGAGGCCGCGGTGGCGCTGAAGCAGGGGGCAGGCCGGCTGATTCGCCGCGAGACAGACCGGGGCATTCTTGTGGTAGGTGACAAGCGGCTTGTCTCCATGGGTTACGGCAAGCGGTTGCTGGCGGCGCTGCCACCCATGACGCGCCTGGAAACGCCTGAAGCGTTTGAAGCAGCCCTGCTGGCGCTTACCAGAACTTCCACCACGGATCCGCCTTGCCCTTGAAGCCGCTGCGCACCATTTCGCTTTGGGGGTAGGAGGTGTCCATGACGCGGCGAGCATCGTCGCGCAGTTGGGTCATGCCCAAGGCGTCGTAGGACTGGATCAGGATGTAAAGCGCCTCTTCCAAAGCAGGCACACCCTGGTAGTCGGCCAGTGCCACCTGGGCACGGTTGATGGCCGCCACGTAAGCGCCACGCTGGTAGTAGTAGCGTGCCACGTGCACTTCATACTGCGCGAGCGAGTTGACGATGTAGGTCATTCGCTGGCGCGAATCTTGTGCATAGCGCGAGTCGGGAAAGCGCGTGACAAGCTCGCTGAACGATTCAAACGAATCCTTGGCGGCCTTCTGATCCCGCTCTGACAGATCCTGGCGCGAGATGAACGAGAACAGACCCAGGTTGTCGTTGAAATTCACCAGGCCCTTGAGATAGAGCGCGTAGTCCAAGGCTGGGCTGGCAGGGTGCAGTTTGATGAAACGGTCGAGCGTCGCGATGGCCTGGGCTTTTTCGCCAGCCTTGTACTGCGCGTAAGCCTTGTCGATCTGCGCCTGCTGGGCGAGTGGTGTGCCGGCTGCCCGGCCTTCCAGCTTTTCGAGCAGCGGCACGGCTTTGTCATAGGCGCCGCTGTTCATCTCGTCCTGCGCTTCAGAATGGATGCGGTTCGGGCTCCACCCTGCGGTTTTGTCCTCGGAAGTGCTGGAGCAGCCTGCCAGGACACCGGCGATCAGCAGGGCGGAAACAAGGGGCAGAGGAGCACGCAGCATTGCAAGCAGCTTTCAGCGAAAAAGACGACGGAACAGGCGGGGCGGCGGGCCCATGCTGGGCATGGACTGCGAAGCGTTGCAAACCAGCGAGCCCCAAGACACGCGGGCCATTGTACTGGCGCCAGTGAGTGGCTGGCATCCCGCCTGGGCGGAAGACCGGCGCAGCGGAGCGGGCAGGCTTTCTACAATGGGAGCCATGTTTGTTCATTTGCGCCTGCACACCGAATTCTCCGTCGTAGACGGCACCAACCGCATCGATGAGGTGGCCAAGGCCGCCGCCAAAGATGGCCAACCCGCGCTGGCCATCACCGATCTCAACAACCTCTTTGGCGCAATCAAGTTTTACAAGGAAGCCAGGGGCAAAGGCGTCAAACCGATCCTCGGGGCGGAAATTTTCCTGGAAGGCGAAGCGGGAGGCGCGCCATCGCGAATGGTCGTGCTGGTGCAGAACCGGCAGGGTTATCTCAACCTGTCAGAGTTGCTGGCCCGCGCGTGGACTCGCAATGTCGTCAAGAACCTTGCACTGTGCACCTGGGACTGGCTCCAGGAGTTGTCTGAGGGCCTGATTGCCCTGTCGGGCGCCCAGGCGGGCCCAGTGGGGCAGGCGCTGCTGAAAGGCAACGAGTCGGGTGCAGCGGACCTCGCGCTGCGGCTGGCGGGGATTTTTCCGCACCGTTTTTACATGGAGTTGCAACGCGCAGGCCGAGTTGACGATGAGACCCATGTGGTGGCTGCGGCCCAACTGGCGGCGCGCCTGAATTTGCCCGTGGTGGCCACACACCCGGTTCAATTTGCCACCGCAGACGACTATGAGGCCCACGAAGCCCGCATTTGCATTGCCGAAGGCGAAATACTGGCCAACCCCCGCCGAGTGCGCAAGTTCACCCGCGACCAGTATTTCAAGTCATCTGCCGAGATGCAGGCGCTGTTCGCCGATGTGCCATCGGCCCTTGCGAACACGGTGGAGATTGCGCAGCGCTGCAACCTCACGCTGGTGCTGGGCAAGCCGCAGCTGCCGGACTTTCCTACGCCGGGCGGCATACCTATCGACGAGCATTTTCGCAATGAGTCGTTCGCTGGTTTGGAAGAGCGCCTGAAGCTGTTGTTTCCGAAGGAGGAAGACCGGAATGCCCAGCGGCCGCGCTATGTGGAGCGGCTGGAGTTCGAGATCGGCACCATCCTCAAGATGGGCTTCCCGGGCTACTTCCTGATCGTGGGCGATTTCATTCAGTGGGCCAAGGAGAACGGCTGCCCCGTGGGGCCAGGGCGGGGTTCGGGCGCTGGCTCGCTCGTGGCCTATGCGTTGAAGATCACCGACCTGGATCCGCTCGAATACAACCTGCTGTTCGAGCGCTTCCTGAACCCCGAGCGCGTCTCGATGCCCGACTTCGACATCGATTTCTGCCAGGGCAATCGCGACCGCGTGATCGACTATGTGAAGGAGAAATACGGCAAGAACGCCGTGAGCCAGATCGCCACGTTTGGGACGATGGCCGCGAAGGCGGCCATCCGCGATGTGGGCCGTGTGATGGACATGAGCTACACCTTCTGTGACGGCATCTCCAAACTGGTGCCGGGCAAGCCGGGCATGTCGTACACCTTGCAGTACCCGCCTGAGGTGAAGAAGGAGGGTGACAAGAACAATTACGCGCTGGAACTGGAGCCCATGCTCTACGAGCGCGTGCGCAAGGAAGAAGACGTCAAGACGGTCATCGAGATGGCGCAGAAGCTCGAAGGCATGACGCGCAACATCGGCATGCACGCTGGGGGCGTGCTGATTGCGCCAGGCAAGCTCACCGATTTTTGTCCGCTTTACCAGCAGCCGGGCAGCGAATCGGCCGTGAGCCAGTACGACAAGGATGACGTGGAGGCCATCGGCCTGGTGAAGTTCGACTTTTTGGGCCTGGCCACGCTCACCATCCTCGAGATCGCGCGCGAGTTCATCATGAAGCGCCACAAGGGCCAGGAGAACTTTGCGTTCGAGACCATTCCGCTCGATGACGGGCCCACCTACCGGTTGTTTTCCGAAGGCAAGACCGAGGCTGTGTTCCAGTTTGAAAGCCGCGGCATGCAGGGCATGCTCAAAGAGGCCAAGCCGAGCCGGCTGGAGGACCTGATTGCCCTGAACGCACTGTACCGGCCGGGGCCGATGGACCTGATTCCGAGCTTCGTGAACCGAAAGCATGGCAAGGAGGTGGTGGAGTACCCGCACCCTGCGGTGGCCGACATGCTCAGCGAGACCTACGGGATCATGGTGTACCAAGAACAGGTGATGCAGACCGCACAGATCCTGGGCGGCTACAGCCTGGGCGGCGCTGACCTGTTGCGCCGCGCGATGGGCAAGAAAAAGGCCGAAGAAATGGCCGAGCACCGCGAGAAGTTTCGGGCCGGTGCCCTGGCGACCCACGGCATCGACCAAGCGAAGGCCGACGAAGTGTTCGACCTGATGGAGAAGTTCGCGGGCTACGGCTTCAACAAGTCGCATGCTGCCGCGTATTCCCTGTTGGCGTACCACACCGGCTGGCTCAAGGTGCATTTCACGGCGGAGTTTTTCTGCGCCAACATGACCGTGGAAATGGACGACACCGACAAGCTCAAGGTGCTGTACGAAGACGCGGTCAAACACTTCGGAATCACCTTTGAGCCGCCGGATGTGAACCGTGGCATGTACCGGTTTGAGCCCGTCACCGACAAAATCATTCGCTATGGCCTGGGCGCCGTGAAGGGCACGGGCCAGCAGGCCATTGAGGCCATCGTGGCCGCGCGCGAGGGGCGGGGTGAAGGCCCGAACGGCTCCACCAAAGGGCCGTTCAAGAGCCTGTTCGATTTCTGCCTGCGCGTGGACAAGGCGCGCATGAACAAGCGCACGGTGGAGGCGCTGATCAAGGCCGGTGCCTTTGACTCCATCAACATGAACCGCGCGTCTCTGGTCGCGTCCATTGACCGGGCTTTCGATTTTGCGGCGGCCACCTTGGCCAATGTGAATCAGGGTGGGTTGTTCGACATGATGGGTGACGACGCACACGGCTCCAGCACGCAGGAGCCCGAGTTGGTGGAAGCGCTTCCCTGGGGCATCAAAGAGCGGCTCACGCTGGAAAAAACGGCCGTGGGTTTTTACCTCTCAGGCCACTTGTTTGACGAGGTGTCCACCGAGGTGCGGCGCTTTGTGCGCACGCAGATCGACGAGCTGCTCGACAGCCGTGAGCCCCAGGTGCTGGCCGGCATCATCAGCGACTTCCGCGTCATCAATGGCCAACGCGGCAAGCTGGCCTTGTTCAAGCTGGACGACAAATCCGCTGTCATCGAGGCATCGGCCGATGAGGCGCTCATCAACACCTACCGCAATCAGCTCAAGGAAGACGAGTTTGTTGTGATGATGGGGCGCCTGCAGTTGGACCACTTCAGCGGCGGTTTGCGCGTGAAGGTGCAGCAGGTGTGGGACCTGGCCGGTGCGCGTTGCCGGTTTGGCAAATACCTGCATGTGATGGTGGGTGACACGCCACCCGACGTGCCGCGTTTGGTGCGCGAATTCCCGCCGCGCCGCGAAGAACTGGAAGAGGGCGAACTGGTGCACGGCTTGCGGGTGCGGATGGGCGTGCGATGTAAGGCTAACGATGCGGCCGCAGTGGCTGAACTGCAACTGGGCGAAAACGCGCGATTTTTCCCATCCGATGCAGCCTTGGCCGCGTGGATGGCGCAGGCGGGCTCCGGGGCGGCTACGGTCGTTTACGAGTAGGGCGCTGGTGCGCCGCCCGGCCCGCGGTTTGGTAGCTTGAAAATACCGGGATAACTCCCAACTTCTTCTGCGGCAAGCCCCCGCCGGGGTCGCTAGAATGAATTTCATGGCAACAAAACCACCTTCACCCCCCACCGCGCCGCCGGTTACACGGCCAGCGCGGGATGATGGCGGTTCGGTCGTGCTGGAGAGGCGCACCCAGAAGACCCAGCCGCCGCAGATGTACCAGGTGGTCATGCTCAACGATGACTACACCCCTATGGAATTTGTCATCGTGGTTTTGCAGGAGTTTTTCAGCAAAGACCGAGAACAAGCCACCCAGATCATGTTGAAGATCCACCTCGATGGCAAAGGCGTCTGCGGCGTGTATTCGCGCGATGTGGCCGCCACCAAGGTGGAACAAGTGCTTGACGCCGCCCTCAAGGCGGGCCACCCGCTGCAATGTGTCAGTGAACCTGTTGAATAACAGGTCTTTGATCCCTATCTAGAGTTATCCCTTCCACGCAAGCACAAAGGAGTTCAC
>PJUL01000165.1_pt1 | contig 56420 bp, 56 predicted proteins | sample 1512221 | NCBI WGS metagenome assembly PJUL01 (sample SAMN08177667, study PRJNA422409) | Feces metagenome, whole genome shotgun sequencing project.
GCACGCGGCGCATAGGGGCCGGTCTGGCCGAAGCCGGTGATCGAGCAGACCACCAGCCGCGGGTTCAACGCCCGCAGCGAAGCCGCGTCGAGCCCGTACTTCACCAGCCCGCCGACCTTGTAATTCTCGATGACGACGTCCGCGTCCGCCACCAGCGCGCGCACCGCCGCCTGGCCCTCGGGCGTGGCGATATCGATCGCCCGGCTCTCCTTGCCCCGGTTGCAGGCATGGAAATAGGCGGCGTCGCGATTCTGGCCCGCTGCGTGCAGGAAGGGCGGGCCCCAGTGACGGGTATCATCGCCTTCGCCCGGCCGCTCGATCTTGATCACCTCGGCACCCAGATCGGCGAGCAGCTGCCCGCACCAGGGACCCGCGAGGATCCGCGCCAGCTCGACGACCTTGATCCCCTCCAGCGGCTTCATGGCCGGTGGATCTCGTAGATCAGGTGCGGCTTCATCTCGCCGGCCATCAGCCGGTCGACGACGCCCGGCCGGGCCACCCCGCCGATCTTCTCCATCGCCTTGCGCGAGCGGATATTGTCGATGCCGATCGTGAACACCGCGGTGCGCACATAGCGGTGGATATGGTCGAGCATCAGCCGCTTGATCTCGCGATTGTAGAGGCCGCCCCAATAGGCCCGCGCGAGATAGGTCCAGCCGATCTCGATCTCGTCGGCCTCGGGCTCCCAATTGTCGAAGCGCGAGGAGCCGATCACCGCGCCCGTCGCCTTGTCGATTATGGTCAGCGCCCCGCCGCTGGCGATGCCGGCGTCGAAATAGGCGCGGAACACCGGCTCCTGCCAGCGGTCGTGCGCCGGATGCACTTCCCAGACGAGCGGATCGCGCGCCACCGCATAGAGCGCGTCCCAGTCCTCCGGCGTGCCGGGACGCAAGGTCACCAGCGCGCCTTCGAGGACCGGCTGCCGGTCGGGTGTCATCAGAACGCTGCGATCCCGGTGATCGCCCGACCCAGGATCAGGCCGTGGACGTCATGGGTACCTTCATAGGTGTTCACGGTCTCGAGGTTGATCGCGTGGCGCAGCACATGGAACTCGGCCGAGATGCCGTTGCCGCCATGCATGTCGCGGGCGATCCGGGCGATATCGAGCGCCTTGCCGCAATTGTTGCGCTTGATGATCGAGATCGCCTCGGGTGCCAGCGTGCCCTCGTCGAACATGCGGCCTGCGCGCAGCGCCGCCTGCAGCCCGAGCGCGATCTCGGTCTCCATATTGGCGAGCTTGAGCTGCACCAGCTGGTTCGCCGCCAGCGGCTTGCCGAACTGGGCGCGATCGAGCGTGTACTGGCGAGCGGCATGGAAACAGGCCTCGGCCGCGCCCATCGAGCCCCAGGCGATGCCGTAGCGCGCGCGGTTCAGGCAGCCGAACGGCCCCTTCAGCCCTTGCACGTCGGGCAGCAGCGCGTCCTCGCCCACTTCGACGCCGTCCATCACGATCTCGCCGGTGATCGAAGCGCGGAGCGAGAGCTTGCCCTCGATCTTCGGGGCGGAGAGGCCCTTCATGCCCTTTTCGAGCACGAATCCCTTGATCCCGCCGCCATGCGCCTCGCTCTTCGCCCAGACGACGAACACGTCGGCGATCGGCGAGTTGGTGATCCACATCTTGGAGCCGGTCAGCCTGTAGCCGCCGTCGATCTTCGCCGCGCGGGTGCGCATGCCGCCCGGGTCCGATCCGGCATCCGGCTCGGTCAGGCCGAAACAGCCGACCCATTCGCCGGTCGCCAGCTTGGGCAGGTATTTGCGCTTCTGTTCCTCGGTGCCGTAGGCGTTGATCGGGTGCATCACGAGCGAGCTCTGTACCGACATCGCCGAGCGATAGCCCGAATCGACGCGCTCCACTTCGCGTGCCACCAGGCCATAGGAGACATAGCCGAGCCCGGCACCGCCATAGGCTTCGGGAATGGTCGCGCCGAGCAGGCCGAGCGCACCCATCTCCGACATGATCTCACGGTCGAAATGTTCGTCCAGATAGGCCCGCGTCACGCGCGGCAGCAGCTCGCCCTGTGCGTAATCGCGCGCGGCGTCGCGCACCATCCGCTCCTCATCGGTCAGCTGCGCATCGAGCCCGAAGGGATCCGCCCAGTCGAACCGGCCCATCTCTGCCATTTCCTCGTCCTTTTTCCTGTCTTCTCGCCGTCCTAATGATTCTGGCTCCCGGCGGGTGTCGGGATGACGGCATGGGGTATGCGGTGCGGCTATCCGGCCGGCGGGGGAGGCGGCGGCGGTGGCAGGTCCATCGCTGCGCGCTCGATCTCGGTCAGCCCGGTGCGGGCGGCGACATAGCGGCGAGCAGCCGCGGTCCAGCTTTCCGCTGCGCCGACGCCGGGCATGTGCGCCACTTCGGCCAGCGCCGCCTCGACATCGCCGCGGTCGAGCGCGCGCCGGGCGCGGCGCAGCCGCTCGGCCGGCAACGGGCTCGGCGAATCGGCCTGGCGGAGCACCACCAGATTGCCGAGCATGCGGCGGATACGGTCGAGCAGGCCGTCATCGGGATCGTTGGCGAGGCGCGACGCCAGCGTGTCGAGCGCCAGCCGCAGATCCTCCAGCGTCACCGGCTGGGCCGCGGCGCGCAGGATCGCGGCAACTGCATCCCCGTTGCGCTCGACGAAGCGTTGCTTGAGCTGGCCTTCCAGCGCGCCTAGCGGCTGGCCGCGCTCGATCGCCCGGCGGGTGGCGAAGGCGACCATCATCCGCTCGGCACGCGTCGAATAGGCGGCGGCGCCGCGCGCGCTCACATCGGCGTCGCGGATGCGCAGTTCGATCTGGTCGAGCTTGCCGGCCAGCATCGTCTCGCGCGCGGCGAGCGTGGCAAGATCGGTGCCCGGCGGCAGCGTCGGCACGGCCTGCTGGTTGCTGATGGTGGGAACGGGCAGGGGAATGGGGCCGGATGTGCGCGGCGAAAGGCCGCCGGCAAGCCCCACGGCACCAACGGTTACGCCGATGCCCCCGGCAAAGGCGATCGCCCCGATCAGACTGGCGCTGCGCCACCAGGGCGTGCGCGTCGGGGTCGCGAGGGTCTCGTCGCTCATGGGTCCTTATTCGCCGCGCGGCCGCGTGCGGTCAATCGGCCAGCTGCAATGCGAGTGCGATCAGCGTGTCGGGCTGCATGTCGGCGGCGACGGCGATGTGGCGCCAGCCGGGTCCCGCCGCCTCGGCTGCGCGAGTGCTGATCGCGGCGATGCTGGTGATGGCGCGGTGGTCCGGTGCCACCAGCTCGGCTAGCCGGGCCCCGGCCCGTGCCGATTGCACCAGCGCGACGCAGCCGCGCAGCCGAACCGCCTGTTCGGCCGCCACCGGCAGCGTCTCGCTCGCATAGACGGTTATCGCGCGCGCCACCACGCCGCCTTCATCGAGCACCCGCTCGCGCCCGCCCAGCAGCAATGCCTGGCGCACGCCCGCCGCCTCGGCTGCCGCGGTCAGCTCGGCTGCGCCGTTCCTGCCGATATGGGCGACATGGAAGCCGGCCCGGATCGCCGCTTCGGCGGTCACTTCGCCCACCGCATACGCCGGCATGCCGAGCAGCCGCTCAAGCTGTGGTCCGCCATGGCGCAGGGCATTGGCGCTGGTCAGCAGCAGCGCATCGAAATCCGTGGGATCGGGGGCCTGCCAGGCGACCGGCGCAGCGGCGAACAGCGGAAGACGGATCACCCTGCGCCCGGCTGCCTCGATCGCCGCAGCGGTCGCGCGGTTGCCTGGCTCGGGCCGGAGCACGGCAATCGGGCGACTCATCCCTCGAACAGGCGGCGCACCGCTGGCGGTGCGCGATCGAGCAGGTCACGGGCGAGCGCCGCGGGCAGTTCATGGTCCAGCGGTGCGCCTTCGATCGCGCCGTGGACATGCTCGGCGCCGTCCTCGCTCAGCAACTCGGCCTCGAGCGTCAGGATGCCGCCCTCGATCGTCGCCAGCGCAGCCACCGGCGAATGGCAATCGGCCCGTAGCGCGGCGAGCAGTGCGCGCTCGGTGGCGACGCAGCCATGCGTCTCGGGATGATCGATCGCGCCCACCAGTTCGCGGGCATGGGCATCGTCGGCCCGGATCTCGACGCCCACCGCACCCTGTGCCGGCGCGGGCAGCATGATGTTGGTGGGGATTTCGACGCCGACGTCATGACGTCCAAGCCGATCCAGTCCCGCCGCGGCGAGCAGCGTGGCATCGGCTTCGCCCGCCGCCAGCCTTGCCAGCCGGGTATCGACATTGCCGCGGAACAGCACGGTCGAGAGATCGGGGCGCAGCTTCCTCACCTGCGCGGCGCGGCGCGGCGAGCTGGTGCCGAGCACGCCACCCTGCGGGATCGCGGCGATCGAAGCAGCACCGACCAGTCGGTCGCACACATCGGCGCGCGGCAGCATCGCGGCGATCGCGATCATCTCGGGCCGGAAGGTCTCGACGTCCTTCATCGAATGGACCGCGCAATCGATCTCGCCGGCAAGCAGCGCCCGGTCGAGCTCCTTGGTCCACAGCGCCTTGCCGCCGATATCGGCGAGCGCGCGGTCCTGCACCTTGTCGCCGGTGGTCTTGATCACCACGATCTCGAAGGCGCTTGCGGGCAGCTTGTGCGCAGCGGCAAGCGCATCGCGCACCATCTCCGCCTGTGTCAGCGCAAGCGGCGAACCGCGGGTCCCCAGTTTGAAAACGGCCATGCGGGTTCCTTATCGGCTCGTTTGGTGCTTGTCGAAACAGACGCCGTTATTTGCACGCTGCTGCCGATGACAGGAAGCGACGGGCAAATCGGCCGCTTCTCTCCTGATTCTCCGGCGGTCCCGGCGCCTGCGTGCGCGCCAAAACGCCGCATCCGCTTCGACAACAGGCCCGGGAGTTACTAGATGCGCAAACAACGGAGTACGGAATAGACAAATGGCCCTGATCCTCGGCCTCGAATCGAGTTGCGACGAAACCGCTGCTGCTTTGGTCACCACCGACCGGCAGGTGCTGGCCCACAAGCTCGCCCGGCAGGAAGCCGCGCACCGTCCCTATGGCGGCGTGGTGCCGGAAATTGCCGCGCGCGCGCATGTCGAGGCGATCGGCCCGCTGATCCAGGGCGCGTTCGAGGAAGCCGGGGTCACCCTGGCCGATGTCGACGCGATCGCCGCCACGGCCGGGCCGGGGCTGATCGGCGGGGTCATGGTCGGGCTCGTCACCGGCAAGGCGCTGGCGCTGGCGGGCAACAAGCCGCTGATCGCGGTCAACCATCTGGAGGGGCACGGCCTGTCGCCGCGGCTTACCGATCCGGACCTCGAATTCCCCTATCTGCTGCTGCTCGTCTCGGGCGGTCATTGCCAGCTGCTCTTCGTCGAAGGGGTGGGCCGCTATCGCCGCCTCGCCACCACGATCGACGACGCCGCGGGCGAAGCGTTCGACAAGACCGCCAAGATGCTTGGCCTCGGCTTTCCCGGTGGGCCGGCGGTGGAGGCGGCCGCGGCGCTCGGCGATCCCAGGGCGGTGCCGCTGCCGCGCCCGCTGCTCGGCTCGCCCGAGCCGCATTTCTCCTTTGCCGGCCTCAAGAGCGACGTCGCGCGCAAGGTCGGGCTGTACAGCGCCGAGGACATTGCCGCCTCCTTCCAGCAGGCGGTGGTCGATTGCCTGATCGATCGCACCCGCCGCGCGATCGACACGGTCGGCGCGAAGACGCTCGTCGTTGCCGGCGGCGTTGCCGCGAACAAGGCGGTGCGCTGCGCACTGGAACAACTGGCCTCGGAAGTTGGCATGCGCTTCGTTGCGCCGCCGCTATGGTTGTGCACCGATAATGCGGCAATGATCGGCTGGGCCGGAGCGGAACGCTTTATGGCGGGTTTCAGCGATCCGCTCGATGTGGCGGCGCGGCCCCGCTGGCCGCTCGATCCGGATGCGGAGAAGGTCCGCGGCGCGGGAGTGAAGGCATGAAGATCGGTGTGATCGGGGGCGGGGCCTGGGGCACGGCGCTGGCGCAGGTCGCGGCGCGGGGCGATCGCGAGGTACTGCTCTGGGCGCGCGAGCCCGAAGTGGTCGAGAGTGTGAACCTTCGCGGACAGAATGATCTGTTCCTGTCAGGCGTGCCGCTCAGTCCCGCGATCCGCGCTACCGGCAACCTTTCCGAACTTCGGGGAATGGAAGCGTTGCTTGTCGTCGCCCCGGCCCAGCACGTCCGCGCAGTCCTCTCCGAAGTGCCGGTGGGCGAGACTCCGCTGGTCCTCTGCGCCAAGGGGATCGAGGCCGGCACCAGGCTGCTGGTCGGCGAAGTCGCCCATCAGGTCGCCCCCGATGCCCCGCGCGCGGTGCTATCCGGCCCTACCTTCGCCCATGAGGTAGCCGCCGGCAAACCCACCGCCGTCACCCTGGCCTGCGAGGACGAGGCCCTGCGCAACCGCCTGTCCGATCGGCTCGCCGGTCCTGCCTTCCGCACCTATGGCTCGGCCGATGTGGTTGGGGCCGAGATCGGCGGCGCGGTCAAGAACGTCCTCGCCATCGCCTGTGGCGTAGTGGAAGGGGCGGGCCTCGGCCTCAACGCCCGCGCCGCCCTCATCGCCCGCGGCTTCGCCGAGATGACCCGCTTCGGCCTCGCCCGCGGCGGCCAGGCCGAGACGCTCACCGGCCTTTCGGGGCTCGGCGATCTCGTCCTCACCTGCTCCTCCACCAATTCCCGCAATTTTTCCCTGGGCCTGGGCCTGGGGCAGGGGAAGCTCGCGGCCGAGCTGATGGCCGATCGCAAGACCGTGGCCGAAGGTGCCTTCACCGCCCCGGTGCTCCGCGAAGCCGCGATCGAGGCAGGGGTCGACATGCCGGTGACCGAGGCGGTCAACGCCCTGCTCGAAGGCGCTCCGGTGGCGCAGGTGATCGAGGCGCTGCTCAGCCGCCCGCTCAAGGAAGAAAAGCTGTGAAATGGGCGGCGATGCTGCGGGGGATCAACCTCGGCACGCGTCAGCTCAAATCGGCCGAATTGAAAGCCGTAGTCGAGGGCATGGGCTTCACCGGGGTGAAGACCATCCTCGCCTCGGGCAATGTCGTCTTCGAGGCCGGCGACGCCACGCCCGAAGCGCTGGAGCGCGATCTCCACGCCGCGCTGGAGAAGGCGACCGGCCTCAAGTCCGATGTCTATGTGCGCAATCGCGCCGACCTTGAAAAGCTGGTCGAAGCCAATCCCTTTCCGGAGGAAGCGAACGCGCGTCCCAGCTTCCTCGTCGTCACCTTCCACCGCGAATCGCCCGACCAGGCGGCGATCGACCGGCTGCTGGAACGCTATGATGGTCCCGAGCGGATGGTGATCAAGGGCCGCGAACTGTTCACCGACTTTCCCGACGGCCAGGGCCGCTCGAACCTGATCCCGGCGATGCAGAAAGCCAAACTGTCGCACGCCAATACCGGGCGCAACTGGAACACGGTGCTGAAACTGCTGGCGGCCGTCAGCGACTAGAAGTCGACCGCGATGCCCTTGCGTTCCCAATCGCCATAGCGAGTCGGGTCGAGCGCATCGGGTTTCTGCTCGGCCGGCGCCGGCTTGGGCACGGGTGGGCTAGGCGTCAGATACGCGGGCGGTTTCACATTTGCGGGGCGCTGGGCCATAGGCTGCAGATCGTCCTTCCAATCCACGAGGTCAAGTGAAGCCCCCACGTCGCCCCAATCCCCGCCAGAACGCGCCCGATGGTCCTGGCGTCCCCACCCGTCGCGCGGCACTCAAGCTGCTCGATGCGGTGCTCCGGCGTGGGCTCGCGCTCGAACAGGCGCTCGATTCGGCGGCACAGCGCCTCGCCCCCAATGACCGCGGCCTCGCCCATGCTATTGCCGCCGAAGTGCTGCGCCGGCTGCCCGATCTCGACGCGCTGATCGATTCGGCGACCAAGCAGACCCTGCCCGAGGACGCGAAGGCGCGGTTCGCCTTGCGCATCGCGCTGGTCCAGGCGCTGGCGCTGGGTACTCCCGGCCATGCCGCGATCTCCACGGTGTTGCCACTGGTCGATGGCGGCCCGCGCAAGCTGGTCCACGGCGTGTTCGGCACGCTGCTTCGCCAGGGCGTGACCTTACCCGAGCCGCCGGCGCTTCCCGATGCGGTGGCGCTGCGCTGGCATGCCGCCTGGGGCGACCAGATGATCGAGGACGCCGAGCGTGCCATCGCCGTGCCGCCACCGCTCGATCTCACCCTGCGCGATCCGGCGGTGGTGCCCGATCTGCCCGGTACCAGCCTGATCGCCGGCCATCTCCGCCTCGACGAGAAGGGCCCGGTGGCGATGCTTCCCGGCTATGCCGAGGGCGATTGGTGGGTGCAGGATCTCGCTGCCTCGCTTCCTGCCCGGCTGATCGGCAGGGGCAGCGGCACCGCGCTCGACCTTTGCGCCGCGCCGGGGGGCAAGACGCTGCAGCTCGCCGCTGCCGGCTGGCAGGTGACCGCGGTCGATGTCTCCGAAAGTCGTCTGGCGCGACTTCACGAGAATCTCGAGCGTACCGGCCTCTCGGCGGAAGTGCTCGAGGCCGATCTGCTCAAATGGGCGCCCAAGGCTCCCGTCGACGCGATCCTGCTCGACGCGCCGTGCAGCGCCACCGGCATCTTCCGCCGGCACCCGGACGTGCTCCACCGGGTCCGCCCGCGCCTGATCGCGGAAATGGCCGAGCTGCAGGGCAAGCTGCTCGCCCGCGCAGCCGACTGGCTGAAGCCCGGCGGCACGCTGGTCTTCTCGACCTGCTCGCTCGAGCCGGAGGAAGGCGAGCAGCAGCTCGCGGCGTTCCTCAAGGCGCGCGCCGACTATGCGATCGTGCCGGCGAAAGCCGAGGAGCTTCCCCAGGGCATCACGCCCCGCGCGGACGGGAGCCTCCGTCTGCTACCGGGAACCCTTGCCGATGTCGGCGGGTTGGACGGGTTCTTCATCGCGCGGCTCACCCGAACCACCTAAGCCGGTTGCGCGCGAATCGCGGGGTGCCTAAGGATTCGTCATGGCCGTCCGCATCGCACCTTCGATCCTCTCCGCCGATTTCGCCAAGCTGGGCGAGGAAATCCGCGCCATCGACGCCGCCGGCGCCGACTGGATTCACGTCGACGTGATGGACGGGCATTTCGTGCCCAACATCACGATCGGCCCGGGGGTGATCAAGGCGTTGCGCCCGCACACCGCCAAGCCGTTCGACGTTCACCTGATGATCGCGCCGGTCGATCCGATGCTCCAGGCGTTCGCGGATGCCGGCGCCGATTGCATCTCGGTCCATCCGGAATCGGGCCCGCATCTCCATCGCACGCTCCAGACCATCAAGGGTCTCGGCAAGCGTGCCGGCGTGGTGCTCAATCCGGCGACCCCGGTCGAGGCGATCGATTATGTCATGGACCTGATCGATCTCGTGCTGGTGATGAGCGTGAACCCCGGTTTCGGCGGGCAGAAGTTCATCGAGAGCCAGCTCTCCAAGATCGCCGAGCTGCGCAAGCGGATCGACGCGAGCGGCCGTGCGATCGACCTGGAGGTCGATGGCGGCATCGATCGCGAGACCGCGCCGCGCGCGATCGCGGCGGGCGCGGATGCGCTGGTCGCCGGCACCGCGACCTTCACGGGCGGTCCGAGCCACTATGCGGCGAACATCGCCGCACTGCGAGGCGGGTGAGCGACAATCCGGCCGACTCCGGGGCCGACGGAGTCGAGCAGGGCAAGCGGCTCATCCGCACGGGCGGCGAACGCGGCCTAAGCCTTGCCGAGCGCGTCTCCGAACGCTTCCAGCGCCTCGCCTGGCGCAGCCCCCTCCACAATATGCGCCTGAAGGGGCGCCACCCCCTCAAGCTGATCGCAGTCGGCGAGGATCCGTTCTTCGGCGATGTCGAGCGCGGCAATGCGCTGCTCGACGGCTATGTGCTGTTCCGCGGCGAGCAGCGCTCGATCACAGGGCTCGACTTCGCCCGGCCGGACTGGTCGGTGGCGATGGGCGAATATCTCCATGGCTTTGGCTGGCTGCGGGATCTGTCGAGCGTGACTACCCGCGTCACCGCTGCGCCGATCGCCGAGGGTCTGATGCAGCGCTGGCTTGCGGTGCACGGCGACAAGGTATCCGATCCCGCCTGGCGCGCCGATCTGGTCGGCCGGCGCATCCTCGCCTGGACCGCGCATGCGCCGCTGATCCTCTCGGCCAATAATCTGGTCTATCGCTCCTCGGTGCTCCACGCGCTGGCCAAGGGCGCGCGCCATCTCGATCGCGCCGCCGACCGGGTCCCTCCCGGGCCGGGGCGGATTGCGGCCTGGTGCGGCGTGCTGGTCGCCGGGTTGATGATTCCGGGCGGCGATCCGCGCCGTTCCTTCGGGGAGAACGGCCTGAAGCGCGCGCTCGAGCATTCGATGTTCGACGATGGCGGCACCGTCGGTCGCTCGCCCTGGGGGCAGCTCGACGCGGTCCAGCTGCTGACGATCCTGGCCAATGCCTATGAAGCGCGTCGGCTGGAGCCGCCGGCCGTCGTTGCTTCGGCGCTCAACCGCATGGTCACGGCGCTGCTCGGTGTGTGCCATGGCGACAAGGGGCTGGGCAGCTGGCAGGGCTCGGCACCGGTGCCGGGCGCGCTGATCGAGCAGGCGGTGGAAGCGACCGGCGTGCGCACCCGTCCGCTCAAGCAGGCGCGCGAATGGGGCTATCAGCGCCTCAATGCCGGCGGCACCGTGCTGATCATCGATGCCGCACCGCCGCCGCTCGCCCGGCTTGCGGCGGGAGGCTGTGCATCGACCCTCGCCTTCGAGCTTTCCGACGGGCCGCATCGCATCGTCGTCAATTGCGGCGGCTCGGCCATGGCCAGCGCGTCGCTGCCAAGGGCCCTCACCGAAGGCCTGCGCACCACCGCTGCCCATTCCACGCTGGTGCTGGCCAACAGCAATTCCACGGCGATCCATCCGGACGGCACGCTGGGCCGCGGCGTGGTCGAGGTCGAGCTGGCGCGTACCGAGAACGACAATGGCAGCCGGGTCGAGGCGAGCCATGACGGCTATGTTCGCCGCCTGGGCTTCGTCCATCGCCGGCTGATCGTGCTGGGCGGGGACGGGCGCGACGTGCGCGGCGAGGACATGCTGCTTCCCGCCGAAAAGAAGAAGCGCAAGGCGAACACGCCGTTCGCTATCCGCTTCCACCTTGCTCCCCAGGTCGAGATCTCGCCGACGGCCGACGGTCAGGCCGCGATCCTGCGCCTGCCGGGCGGCAGTCTATGGCAGTTCCGCTGCAAGGGTGGGACGCTGGCGTTCGAGGACTCGATCTGGATCGACGGCACGGGCCGGCCGGTCGCGACCAAACAGCTCGTCATTGCCGGCGAGTCGCTTGCCGGCGGCACGAATGTGAGCTGGGTGTTCCACCGGGCGAAATAGCGTGGCGCGGGTCGAGATATTCCGAGGCCAGGAGGAGCTCGAACCGTTTCTCACCAGCGAGTTCGGCTTCCTTCCCCGCATCGGTGAATATCTGTCGATCGAGGCTGATGGTATATTCGACTATTACCGGATCGTCGAAATCTGGCACCGGCGCGACGAGGGCGGGGGCGATTTTATCCCCTGCATCCGGGTAGAACTGGACGACTAGGGGTTGCCAGCGCCGCCCCGATCCGTAGAGGGGCATGCCGCATGGACCAGATCAAGATCAGCCGTGCGCTACTCTCCGTCTCCGACAAGACCGGGATCGTCGAACTCGCAACCGCGCTCGCCGCACAGGGAGTGGAGCTGGTTTCGACCGGCGGCACTGCCACTGCGCTGCGCGATGCCGGGCTGAGCGTCCGCGACATCTCCGATCTCACCGGTTTCCCCGAGATGATGGACGGCCGCGTCAAGACTTTGCACCCCAAGGTGCATGGCGGCCTGCTAGCGGTGCGCGGCAATGCCGAGCACGAGGCCTCGATGGCCGAGCACGCGATCGGCCCGATCGATCTCGTCGTCGTCAACCTCTATCCCTTCGCCCAGACCGTAGCGCGCGGCGCCGACCGCGAGACGATCATCGAGAATATCGACATCGGCGGCCCGTCGATGGTCCGCTCGGCCGCGAAGAATCACGAGAGCGTCGCGATCCTCACCGATCCGGCCGATTATCCGCTGGTGCACGGTGCCACGACCACGCTCGACCAGCGCCGCCTGTTCGCAGCCAAGGCCTATGCTGCCACTGCCGCCTATGATTCGATGATCTCGAGCTGGTTCGCCTTCGCCGATCAGGGCGAGACTTTCCCCGAGACGCTCAACTTCAGCCTCAAGCGCGGTGCGGCGCTTCGCTATGGCGAGAACCCGCACCAGTCGGCCGCCTTCTACGCGGCGACCGGCCCGGCGACCCCGGGCATCGGCCAGGCCCGCCAGGTGCAGGGCAAGGAGCTGAGCTACAATAATTACAACGACGCCGATGCGGCGCTCGAGCTGATCAGCGAATTCCGCGACGGCCCGCCGAGCGTGGTGATCGTCAAGCATGCCAACCCGTGCGGCGTAGCGAGCGCGGATACGCTGGCTGAGGCCTATGCCGCGGCATTTGCCTGCGACACCGTTTCGGCCTTTGGCGGCATCATCGCGGTCAATCGTCCGCTCGATCGCGCCACTGCCGAGCAGATCACGTCGATCTTCACCGAGGTCGTGGTCGCGCCGGGTGCCGACGAGGAAGCGCTTGCGCTGTTCGCCTCCAAGAAGAACCTGCGCCTGCTGCTGACCGAAGGCCTGCCCGATCCGAAGCGCGCCGGGCTGATGGCCAAGTCGATCACCGGCGGCTGGCTGGTCCAGGGTCGCGACAATGGCGGGATCGACGCGAGCGACCTCAAGGTGGTGACGAAGCGCCAGCCGACCGAGCAGGAGCTCGCCGACTGCCTGTTCGCCTGGACTGTGGCCAAGCACGTCAAGTCGAACGCGATCGTCTACGCCAAGGGCGGCTCGACAGCCGGCGTCGGCGCCGGTCAGATGAACCGTCTGGAATCGGCGCGCATCGCCGCGTGGAAGGCCAAGGACGCCGCCGAGAAGGCAGGCTGGGACCAGAGCCGCACGATCGGTTCGGCAGTCGCCTCGGACGCCTTCTTCCCCTTCGCCGACGGCCTGCTGGCAGCGGTGGAAGCGGGGGCGACCGCAGTGATCCAGCCGGGTGGCTCGATCCGCGACGACGAAGTCATCGCCGCTGCCGACGAGGCCGGCCTCGCGATGGTCTTCACCGGCATGCGCCACTTCCGGCACTAAGTAGCAAAACCGTCATCCCGGCTTTCGCCGGGATGACGGCTCTGGGTTCAGACAGTCTCTTCGACCGGCAATGTCGGCGCTGTCGCCGGCATCTTGCGGAACAGCGCCTTGTCCTCGGGGCCGAAGCCGAATTTGATGATCACGAACAGATAGGTGATCAGGATCGCCGGCATGCCGAAGCTCAGCTCGGCCCATTCGGCACTCTTGGGGAGCGAAGTGAAGGCGCCGCCGACCAGGCAGGCGACGGCGATCGCGGCGAAGAAGCTTGGCCGGATCGAGACGACCGGGGCGCCGGTCAGCCGATAGAGCAGGGTAGCCTTCACCGCCGATCCGATGGTCAGCGAGACGGCGAGCGCCAGTGCGGGGCCTGCGGCCTGCACCGGTTCGGGCCAGCCCTGGCCCCGTGCGACCACGACGAAGACGAAGCTGAGCACGATCTGGAGCAGCAGCACGCAGACCGAGATCGCCAGATTCTTGTGCCGCGCGATATAGACGAGGCCTGTCTCGCAGACCGCGCCGGTCGAGGCGAGCACCTCGGCGACGAGCAGGATGCACAGCGCACCGGCGCCGATCACGAACTCCTTGCCGATCAGCCCCATCACGCCTTCGGCGGGGATCGAGAACATCACGGCCAGGGCAGCCTGCGCGCTGGTGATCCAGAAGCCGACCTGGCGGACCTGCTTGGCCACCGCCACCTTGTCGTTCTCCGCCAGCGCCTTGGTGACGACCGGGCCCAGGATCGGATCGAAGCTGGATTTCAGACGCTGCGGCACCGAGGCGACCTGCTGCGCCATGTAATAGATGCCGACCACGGCCGGGCTGAACAGCAGTGCAAGGATGAAGCGATCGACATTGCGGGTCGCCCATTCGATCGCGTCTGCGCCGGCGAGCGGCGCGTTGGCGCGGGCCAGCGCCCAGATCGCCGATGGGTGCGCCCGCCAGCCACGCGGCAAGCCGTAATCCTTGACGAAGGGAACGATCGAGGCGGCCAGCGCAGCGATCATCGACAGCGCATAGGCATAAAGCAGCCCGTCGCGTGCCGAGACATAGGAGAAGCCCCAGGCGGCGATGCTGATCGTCCAGGGCTCGATGATCGCGCGTGCCGTGACAGCTGCGCCGATATTGTGGCGATAGGCGCAGGCAGAAAGCGCGACGTCGGACAGGGCTGGACAGAGTACCACCAGGGCGAGCAGCGGCTCGAGCCCGGTCACGGGGCTGTTGGGGAACATCGCCTGCGGGAACAGGATCAGCAGCCCGCTGGCGATCAGCGAGGCGATCAGCGCGACCACCATCGCATCCCAGACGACATGCGCGTGCGGCCGGTCGGTATCCGCCAGCGCTTGCGCCAGGCCGCGCTTCAGGCCGAGCGTGGCGAGCAGCGCGGCGACTTCGATCACCAGCACCGCGATCGCATAGCGGCCGACAATGTCCGGGCCATAGGCGCGGCCGGCAATGAACAGGAAGGGCAGGCGCGCGACCAGCCGGATGATGAACCCCAGCATGTTGGTCCGCCCGCCCTTGGCAAGCGCGTTGATATCCTCACCGCCCGAAGGCGCGGTCGCCGTCTCGTTCAATGCGCGGCGCCCCAGCTCGGGCCGACACCGATCTCGACGCCGAGCGGCACGGTCAGCTTCACCGCCGGCTCGGCCGCAGTCGCCATCACCCGCTGGATGATCGGCCTGGCGGTTTCGACGTCACCCTCGGGCAGCTCGAACACGAGTTCGTCATGCACCTGGAGCAGCATCTTCACATTGTGCAGGCCGGCTTCGGCCAGTGCAGGCCCCATCCGCGCCATCGCGCGCTTGATGATGTCGGCGCTGGTGCCCTGGATCGGCGCATTGATCGCCGCGCGCTCGCTGCCGGCGCGCTCGTTCGGGTTGGAGGCCTTGAGCCGTGGGAAATGCGTCTTCCGCCCGAACAAAGTCGTCGTGTAGCCGCGCTCCTTGGCGAGGCTCAGCGTGTCGGCGATGTAGCGGTTGATGCCCGGGAAGCGCTCGAAATAGCGATTGATCATCGCCTGCGCCTCGTCCGGCGTCACGTCGAGCCGCCCGGCCAGGCCCCAGCGCGAGATGCCGTAGAGGATCGCGAAATTGATCGTCTTGGCGCGGCCGCGGGTGTCGCGGTTCACTTCGCCGAACAGCTCTATCGCGGTGCGGTTGTGGATGTCCTCATTCTGCTCGAATGCTTCGCGCAGCGCGGGCACATCGGCGATATGCGCGGCAAGGCGCAGCTCGATCTGCGAATAGTCGGCCGAGAGGATGACGTTGCCCGGCTCCGCCACGAAGGCGTCGCGAATCTGGCGGCCGGTCTCGGTGCGGATCGGGATGTTCTGGAGGTTGGGATCGGTCGACGAGAGGCGTCCGGTCTGCGCCCCGGTGAGCGAATAGCTCGTATGCACGCGGCCGGTTGCCGGGTTGATCTGCGCCTGCAGCGCATCGGTATAGGTCGACTTGAGCTTGGTGAGCTGGCGCCAGTCGAGCACCTTCACCACCATCTCGCGGCCCGGCGAATCCTTGTCCGCCGCGATCCGCTCGAGCTCGTTGACGTCGGTCGAATAGACGCCCGACTTGCCCTTGCGCCCGCCCTTGATCCCCATCTTGTCGAACAGCACGTCGCCGAGCTGCTTGGGGCTGCCGATGGCGAACTTGAACCCGGCAATGCCGTGGATCTCTTCCTCCAGTGCGGCGATCTGGTGCGAGAAGTCGGTCGAGAGCTTGTGGAGCACCTGCGCATCGACCTTGATGCCCTCGCGTTCCATGCCGGCGATCACGCTGACGAGCGGCCGGTCGACCATCTCGTAGACCCGGGTCGAGCCTTCATAGGCCAGGCGCGGCTTGAACCGGCGCCACAGCCGCAGCGTCACGTCCGCGTCCTCGGCGGCGTAGCGGGTGGCGGCCTTGAGATCGACCTGGCCGAAGCCGAGCTGGTTCTTGCCCGTCCCGACCACGTCCTTATAGGCGATGCAGCTGTGCGAGAGATGGGTGGCCGCCAGCTCGTCCATGCCGTGCCCGTGCAGGCCCGCGTCGAGGTCGAAGCTCATCACGATCGTGTCGTCGTACGGCGCGACGTCCATCCCGGCGCGGCCGAGCACGATCATGTCGTACTTCAGATTATGCCCGATCTTGAGGACTGCGGGATCCTCGAGCAGCGGCTTGAGCCTGGCGATCGCCACCGCGCGGTCGATCTGCTCGGGCTTCTCGGCGAACATGTCGGTGCCGCCATGGCCGAGCGGGATGTAGCAGGCCTTGTTCGGCTGCAACGCCATCGAGACGCCGACCAGTTCGGCGCGGGTGGCGTCTACCCCGGTGGTCTCGGTGTCGATCGCGACCCAGCCCTGGTGGCGGGCCGCCGCGATCCACTGGTCGAGCGCGGCCTCATCGGTGACGGTCTCGTATCCGTCGTGGTTGCAGGGCGGGTCTTCCTCCAGCCCCGGCGTCTCGTGCGTCTCGACCGGCGCCTCGGCCACCGTCGACAGCCGGTTGAGCAAGGTGCGGAAGCCGTGATGCTCGAGGAACGCGCGCAGCGGCGCGTCCGGGATGCCCTGCAGGGCGAAATCCTCGAGCGGCTCGGGCAGCGGCACGTCGCTCGCGAGCTGCACCAGCTTGTGCGAAAGCCGCGCCATCTCGGCATGCTCGATCAGGTTGTCGCGCATCTTGGACGGCTTCATCGACGGCGCTGCCTCCAGCACCGCCTCGACCGTGCCGAACTCCTGGATCAGCTTGGCTGCGGTCTTGGGACCGATGCCCTTCACGCCGGGAACATTGTCGACGCTGTCGCCCATCAGCGCCAGCACCTCGCCGAGCTTCTCGGGGCCGACGCCGAACTTCTCCTCGGTATCCGCCGGGCCAAGGCGCCGGTTGTTCATCGTGTCGAGCATGTCGACGGAAGGGTCCGTCATCAGCTGCATCAGATCCTTGTCGGAACTGACGATGGTGACGCTCCAGCCCTGGGCCAGCGCCGCCTTGGTATAGCTCGCGATCAGGTCGTCGGCTTCCCAGCCGGCTTCCTCGATGCAGGGCAGCGAGAAAGCGCGGGTCGCGTCGCGGATCATCGGGAACTGGGGCACCAGGTCCTCGGGCGCCGGTGGGCGGTGCGCCTTGTACTGGTCGTACAGCTCGTTGCGGAACGTGTGCTCGCTCTTGTCGAGCACTACGGCCATGTGAGTCGGTCCGTCGGCCTTGTTCAGCGTATCGACCAGCTTCCAGAGCATGGTCGTATAGCCATAGACCGCGCCCACCGGCTCGCCATGCTTGTTGGTGAGCGGTGGCAGCCGGTGATAGGCGCGAAAGATGTAGCCGGAGCCGTCGACGAGATAGAGATGGGGCATCGCCGCCGAGATAGCCGAGCCGGTGCGCCGAACAAAGCCCCTCAGGCCATAACGATATTTTCCAGGCGGAATTCGAAGGGGCTGGAATTTGGCCCCGCGCCGCCGCCGGTCATCACGATGTCGGCGTTGGCGATGCCGAGAAGCGAAATCTCGGTATTGACCTGCGAGATGATTGCGGAGTTCAGCACGTCGCCCTGGCTTACCTGCGACACGACGCCGAGCCAGATCGTCGGCCTGAACTCGAACACCGCCTTCTGCCCCGGCGCAATGTTCGTCTTCTGCGCATAGAGGCGCCCGGCCTTGTAGATCAGTCCGGCGCAAGCGCCCCTCTGCAGGGCGTTCAGCAGTTCTACCGATTCCGGCGAGGAAGCCGTCTGGGATGCCGGCTGAAGCACGTCGCCACTGGTGCTCCGCACCACCTCGAAGCATTGGCCCGGCTGGGCAGCATGTCGTGGCATGTAATTGCCCCAGCTGTCCGACGCGGAAATCTCGTTGGTCATCGGATAGGCGAAGGGATGGTTGTCGCCCTGGCCGCAATTCTCGATCACCGTCCAGGCGATCGCCAGTTCCTCGAAGTCGGTCGAGACATTCTTGCCGAAGATCACGACGGACGAATTGTTCACGTCGTTCGACCGGTTGATGAAGTTGAGCTTGATATCCACCGAAAGCCTCCGCGCCTTTTCACGACTATCCGGTGCTTTCGTTACGCTGGCGAGTCGAGATTACACCGAATCATGGAATATCACGCCGAGCGTATGGCGTTGTCCGCCGCGGACTTCGCTGACACCGTGCCGCATCGTCACCCGGTAATCGCCCCGGCTGCCGCGCACCGGGCGCTGGTTGACCGCGAAGATCACGGCGTCGCCCTGGGTGAGCGGTACCACCGAAGCGCGCGACTGCATGCGCGGGCGCTGCTCGGTCAGAACGAACTCGCCGCCGGTGAATTCGCGGCCCGGCTCGGATAGCAGCACCGCGAGCTGGAGCGGGAAGACATGCGCGCCGTACAGGTCCTGATGCAGGCAGTTGTAATCGCCCGGGCCGTAGCGAAGCAGCAATGGGGTAGGGCGAGGCTGGCCGGCCTCGTGGCAACGCGCGAGGAAGTCGCCATGTGCGGGCGGGAAGCGTGGCTCGATCCCCATCCGGTGGTGCCAGAGATTGGCGAGGGCGGCGAGCGGCGGATAGAGCCCGGTGCGCAGCGTCGCGACGAGGTCCGGTAGCGGATAGGCGAAGTAGCGATATTCGCCGCGGCCGAAGCCGTGCCGCGCCATCACCACCCGGCTGCGAAAGCCCGTTTCCCGGTCGTAGAGCGCTGCAGTTTCAGCGCATTCGTCGGGGGTGAGCAGGCCAGGCAGCACGGCCCAGCCCTGTGCGTCGAGCGATGCGGCGATCGCGGTCCAGTCGAAACGGTCAAGCATGAAGGCGGGATAGCGCGCGACATCACCGCGCGCCTTCCGCCGCTTGCGTTCGAACTATTCGCGGTGGGCGACGATCGCCTGGGCGACCTGTTGCATCAGCATCTGGCGCTCGCGGATCGGGCGCCGCGTGTCGCCGATCATGATCGCCAGGGCATAGGACTTGCCGTCCGGCGCGGTCAGGATGCCGACATCGTTGAAGCCCGCGGTGCGCACGCCCAGGTCCTGGCCGGTGCCGGTCTTGTGCCCATAGATCCAGCCCGGCGGCACTGCGCCATGGACACGCGCGCGACCGGTGCGGGCACCTTCCATGGTGCGGATCAGCCAGTCGGTCGAGCTTGCCGAGAGCAGCTCGCCGCGCTTCAGTCGGGCCAGTGCCACCGAGATGCCCGCAGCTGCGGCACCGTCTGGCGGATCCTTCACATAGGCTTCGAACGCAGCGAGGCGGACGGCGGGAGAAAGGCGCGAACGGGCGACCGCAAAGGCATTGCCCATCGAATATTCGGGCCGCCACTGCAGCCCGGCGGTGCCCGCCTGGAGCAGCTTCTCGCCTGGGCCGAAGCGCACGCCGCTGATGAACTTGCGCGCGAGGAAGGCGCGCACCGCATCGGGCCCGCCGACCAGGCGCAGCAGCTTGTCGTTGCAGGTGTTGTCGCTCATCTGCATCGCGCGGCGGACGATCTCGCCGACCGTGGCGGTATAGCCCTGGTCGCCCTTGACCAGCGCGGCGACCGGCTGGTGGAAAAGGGTGAAATCGGCACGGGTGATGGTGAGCGGATCCTCGAGGCGAATCTTGCCCTGATCGACCTGGTCGAGCACGGTCATCGTCACCCACAGCTTGGAGACGCTCTGCTGCGGCATCGGCCGCTCGCCGTTCGAGGTGACGATCCAGCCATCATCGATGCTGGTCACCGCCACGCCGACAAGACCTTCGAAATTATCGGTAATGCCGCGGATCGCCTGAGTAAGCGCGGTCGGGGCAGGCTTGGCGGGCTTCCATGCGGCAGCGCTCGGCTTGGCGCTGCCTTCCCAGGGGAAGGCCAGGCTGACGCCATAAGCGGCGGGCAGATAGGTCGCGAGTGAGGGATCTCCGTGCACCGTGCAGCCGACCAGCATCGCCGGCCCGAGGCCCGCTATCGTCACGGCACGCTGAAACTTCGAGAAGTCCTCGAACTTAAACACTTTTACTCGACCCTTTGCCCATCTGGACTCTTGTAGCGGATGTGTGCCGTGCGAAAGGCCAGGCCACCCGCGTTGCGACGAATGCCTATCTTGTAGCGATGAAGCGTGAATATCGCAGAAACCCTGCACGATTTCTCGCAAAAACGCAGGGAAAATCCTGAGCTTTCAGTTGCCGCTGGCGGCAAGCCAGGCACCCAGCGTGGTCGCCGACGGATCGGGCGTGCAAGTGCCGACGCGCCGCGCGACGCAACCCGGCGCATCGGTGATTCCGGGCGCGGCGCAAGTTTCCAGACGATATTGCCCCGGCAACTCGCCGATATGCGCGCGGGAGGTGACCACCACATCGAACGCGCCGGCGCGACGCACGGCGTCCTGCGGCGTGCCGATCACGTAGATCGGCGTGGCGCGGCGATACAGGGAATAGGCGCCCGCAACCGTATCGCGCGGGCGATACAAAGCCAGGCCACAGGTTGCCGGGGGGCGGCCGGCCCGCTCCAGCGCAGCGGCGAGATCACTTTCCATCGTCCAGTTCGGCCGGGAATGCCCCATGGCGAGCGCCGCCGAGGCGCTGCCCCAGACTGCCAGTGCCGCGGCGGTAGCGCGTGCGAGGCGGCGGCGCGGCACGCGGCGCAGCAGGTCGGCGCTGCCGATTGCGGCCAGGATCACCAGCAGCGCGGTGCTCGCCAGCACGAAGCGATATTCCTTGTGCCCGATAAGGGAATGGAAGCCGAGATGGACCAGCGCGATCCAGAGCAGGACAGGGTAGCGCTTCGCCCCGATCCAGGCGAGCAGCAGGATCGGCGCCATCGCCAGATACCAGTACCAGGCGATCAGCTGGAAATAGCCGATCAGCGGCAGGGTGCCATAGGCCTTGGCGCGCCCCTCGACGATATTGATCCTCGCCGCCTCGATCATCCAGCGGAACGGCACCGCGCCCATCGCCAGATTGGCCAGCGCATCCACAGCCAGCGCGCCGCAGCCGCCCGCGATCATCGGTAGCCACGCGCCGCGCCAATCCTTCTTCGCGGTGAAGATCGCCAGCGTCAGCAGGGCGGGGGCGTACTGGATGCGCGCGACGAAGCAGAGCCCCATCAGCAGTCCCGCAAGGGCGAACCGGCGCGGCCCAGGGTGGGCGCGGGCGATCAGCAGCCAGATCGCCCCCATCAGCAGCGCCAGCCCGATCGGTTCGGACAGCGCGCGGGGGGCAAAGAAGACCAGCTCGAACCAGGTCGCCGCGACGAACCCCGCGACGATCCCGTGGAGCCGCGACAGCCTGAGCCCCAGCGATACCGCCGCGGCGACGATCACCAGCGAGAGTGCTGCCAGCGTCAGCCGGACGAACAGCAAATGCAGCGTCGTGTCGGGTGAGAGTGCTTGGCCGACTCCCATCGGCACGCTCAGCAATTCGGGGATCAGCCAGCTCCGCAGGCCCGCGCGATAGTCCCAGGTCTGTATCCAGGGGCCGGCGACGAGGTGCCAGGCGGGTTCGAGATATTGCCAGATCTCGTCGAACCAGCCGACCATGAAGGGAATGGCGGCCAGCGCCCGCAGCATCGCCGCGAGCAGGATCGTGCCCCAGAAGATCCGCTTTGCGCTCAGGGCACCAGCACCGTGTCGACGGCCACCGGCAGCGTCTCGGGATAGTCGAGATTATAGTGCAGCCCCCGGCTCTCCTTGCGGTGCAGCGCGGAGCGGACGATCAGGTCGGCGCTTTCGAGCAGGTTGCGCAGCTCGATCAGATCGGGCGTCACGCGGAAATGGCCGTAATAATCGGCCACTTCCTCGCGCAGCATCTTGATCCGGTGCGCCGCGCGTTCGAGCCGCTTGGTGGTGCGCACGATGCCGACATAGTTCCACATGAAACGCCGAATCTCGGTCCAGTTCTGCTTGATCACCACTTCCTCGTCGGAATCGGTGACGCGGCTCTCGTCCCATGGCCGGATCGCCGACACCGGGCCCAGCTCGCCCCAATGCGCGGTGATGTGGTTGGCCACCGCCTCGCCGAACACGAAGCACTCGAGCAGCGAGTTGGACGCGAGGCGGTTGGCGCCGTGCAGTCCCGACTGGGTGACTTCGCCCGCCGCATAGAGATTCGGCAGGTCGGTGCGCCCGTCGCGATCCACCACCACGCCGCCACAGGTATAATGCTGGGCGGGAACGACCGGGATCGGCTCCTTCGTCATGTCGATGTCGAGATCGAGCAGCCGGGCATGGATGGTCGGGAAGTGATGCTTCACGAACTCGGCGCCCATGTGACTGATGTCGAGATGGACATAGTCGAGGCCGAGCCGCTTGATCTCATGGTCGATCGCCCGCGCCACGATGTCGCGCGGGGCCAACTCCGCGCGTTTGTCGAAGTCCGGCATGAAGCGATGGCCCGCTTCGTCGCCGGCATCGGGTGGCAGCAGCAACCGCCCGCCTTCGCCGCGCACCGCCTCGGTGATCAGGAAGTTCTTGACCTCGAGATTGTAGAGGCAGGTCGGATGGAACTGCATCATCTCCATGTTCGAGATGCGGCAGCCCGCGCGCCAGGCCATCGCGATGCCGTCCCCGGTCGCGCCCCTCGGCGCGGTCGAGAACAGATAGGTCCGTCCCGCGCCGCCGGTCGCCAGCACCGTGGCGCGCGCGGTGAACAGCTCCACCCGGTTGGTCGCCCGGTTGAAGGCATAGACGCCCCAGACATTGCCCGCGCCCGAATAGCGCTCCTCGTGCCGGCTGGTGGCGAGATCGATCACCACCTGGTCGGGCACCAAAGTGATATTCGGATTGGCTTGCGCTGCCTTGAGCAAGGCGGTCTGCACCGCGAGGCCGGTGGCATCGTCGACATGGACGATGCGGCGATGGCTGTGCCCGCCCTCGCGCGTCAAATGCAGCGCGCCGCCCTCGGTATTGAACGGTACGCCCAGTTCGGCCAGCCGTGCGATCGCCGCCGGTGCGTTCTCGACGACCATCTCCACGGTGGCGCGGTCGTTCAACCCCGCGCCGGCGATCATCGTGTCCTCGATATGGCTTTCGAACGTGTCGCCTGGCTCCAGCACTGCGGCGATCCCGCCCTGCGCCCAGGCGGTGGACCCTTCGGCAAATCCGCCCTTGGCGAGCACGGTCACCTTGAAATGCTGGGCAAGATTGAGCGCGGCGGTGAGGCCCGCCGCGCCCGAGCCGATCACGAGGACGTCGCTGCTATGGGGGTCGTTCGCCATGTCGTCGCTGAAAGTCTCTTCCGCTGGTTCGTCCCCGGACTAGGCGCTAGGCAGGGGTGCTGGCAACGGGAGAGAGACATGCGGCGGCAAAGCCTGGGTTTAGTCATCGCCTTGCTGGCGGCTTTCACGGCCGCACCTGCGATGGCCAGGGGCTGCACGCTCGGCGCTATCGGCCAGACCGCGCAGCTGCGTGTCGGCGACACCGGCCGCGTCGCGATGCTCCATCTCCCCGCCGGCTTCTCCCGCGCCCGGCCTGCGCCGCTCGTCCTGCTTCTCCACGGCAGCGGCGGCACCGGTGCGGCGATGCTCGAGGGCTCGAAGCTCGCCACCGCGGCGGACGCGCACGGTTTCGTCGTCCTGGCCCCCGATGCCGGCATTGCGCACGAGAAGGGCTATGTCTGGAACATTCCCGGCGTCCCCACCGTCTCGGGCAGGATTCCGGGCCCGGGCGACCCCGATGACGTCGCCTTCCTCAAGACTGCTATCGACTGGCTCGTGGCCAATCGCTGCATCGATACCGACCGCGTCTATGCCACCGGCCTGTCGGGCGGCGGCCGGATGACCAGCTGGCTTGGCTGCGTCGCCGCCGATCGCTTCGCCGCGATCGCCCCGGTTGTCGGCCTGCGCGCCGGCAACCCGCTTGCTGAGAACAGGCGCGTCCCCGATCCCGCCACCTGCCGGCCCTCGCGGCCGATGCCGGTGATCGCCTTTGCCGGCGACGCCGATGGCACCAACCCGATCCAGGGCGGCGGCGCCGGCTATTGGCAATATACGATGGCGACCGCGCTCGGCCGCTGGGCCGATCTCGATCTTTGTCGCAAGGGTCCGGTTCAAAGCGACCTGACCGACAGGCTCTACGAGATCCGCTATGCGGATTGTCGCGCCGGCGCGCAGGTGGTCGGCCGGATCACCCGCGGTGCCGGCCATGTCTGGGCGGCGGACAATGACGCGATGTGGGCGTTTTTCGCGAAGTATCGCCGCTGATGGACGAAGCGAAGCGCCGCGAGATCGCCGCCCGGCGTGAGGCGATGCGCGGGAGGATCACCCGCGAGGAACAGCGTGCCGCGCTCTGGGGCGATGACGAGAAGCTCGCCGCCGCCGGTACGGTCTTCCGCCTGCGTTACCGCGACGAGGAAGACCGGCCCGACTGGCGTGGCGGGCTGGTTCCCGCCGGCCTGTTCCATCTCGACTGGGACAGCGTCGCGCATATCCACGAGACCGTCTTCGAGAACGAACGTCCGGATTTCGCCCGCGCTGCGCTCGCCGCGCGGATCGGCCCCGAGGATCTGCTCTGGGTTGTCCCCGGCAACGGCCTTGCCCCGATCATCGAGATCAGCCGCGCCGGTTTCGACCAGCATGCCGGGATGCTGATGGAACTGGGCTCGGAGATGTGGCTGTCCGGCGCGCCGAACTGGCTGATCGAGTTCCGGAAGTGGGACGTGCGGATCGCGGGCTAGGCGTTTGCCGCTCGGGTCAGGTTCAGGAACACGTCCTCGAGGTCGGCCTCGCGGGTCGACACGTCGACGATGCCGAGCCCCGCGCCCTGCACCGCGCCGAGCACTTCGCCGGCATTCGCCTGATCCTTGCGATAGGTGATGACCAGGGTGCGCTCGCCCTTCATCTCCACCTTCTGGAAACAGGCATTGGACGGCGGGTTGGCCACGTCGCGGTCGACGGTGACTTCGACCACCTTTTCCTGTGCCATGCCCACCAGCTCGCGGGTCGGCTTGTTGGCGATCAGCTTGCCGTGGTTGATGATCGCGATGCGATCGCACAGTTCCTCGGCTTCCTCGAGATAATGGGTGGTCAGCACCACGGTCACGCCGCGCTGGTTGAGCTCGCGGACATAGGCCCAGAGCTGCTGGCGCAGTTCCACGTCAACGCCGGCGGTCGGCTCGTCGAGGACGAGCACGGGCGGGGAGTGGACCATCGCCTTGGCGACCATCAGCCGGCGCTTCATCCCGCCCGAAAGCGTGCGCGAATAGGCGTCGGCCTTGTCCTCGAGGTGAACGGCGCGGAGCAGCGCCATCGCGTCGAACTTGTCCTTCGGCACGCCGTAGAGGCCTGCCTGGATCTCCAGCGTCTCCTTCGGCGTGAAGAAGGGGTCGAAGATGATCTCCTGGTTGACGATGCCGATGCTCGCCTTGGCGTTGCGCGGATGGGCGTCGATGTCGAAGCCCCAGATCGACACGCTGCCGCCGGTCTTGTTGACCAGCCCGGCCAGGATGTTGATCAGCGTCGACTTGCCGGCGCCATTGGGGCCGAGCAGCCCGAAGATCTGGCCGCGCGGCACGTCGAAGGTCACCCCGTCGAGCGCGCGCTTGCCGCCCTGATAGGTCTTGCAGAGAGAGTCGATCGCAATGGCCGCCTGAGTCATGCGGCGTGAATAGGGCTGCACGCCGATTATTGCGAGCCCTCGCTGTGCTTGCTATCGGCGACTCATGACCGCGCACCAGCCCGAAGTGATCCGCACCGCAACTGCCCGCGTCGCCTGTGACGGCACCGGCCCCGGCCTGCCCGCCGCGCTGGGCCATCCGCGCGTGTTCCTCCAGATCGACGAGCATGGCTATGTCGATTGCGGCTATTGCGATCGCCGCTTCGTGCTGATCGGTGGGCCGGCCGACGGTGCCGACCAGAGCCAGCTGCCCGACCATCCGGCTGGCGCGAGCATTTAAACCTCCTATATCGGCGGGATGAGCATTCCCTCCGATCCGCGCAGCTACATCTATCGCGACAGCCTCGACCCGGAGGCTGCCGCGAAGCTCACCGCCGAAGCGCTCGCCAGCGCCGAGGATGGCGAGCTCTATCTCCAGTATCGCAAGACCGAAGCGTTCGGCTTCGACGACGGTCGCCTGAAGACCGCGTCGTTCGACACGCAATCGGGCTTTGGCCTGCGCGCGGTTTCGGGGGAGACCACCGCCTTCGCCCATGCCAACGAGATCACCCCGGCCGCGATCCGTCGCGCGGCGGAGACGATGGCGCTGATCGATCCCTCGAAGCAGGGCAAGGCGCCGCCGCCGCAGGGCAATAACCGCCATCTCTACACGCATCAGGATCCGCTCGATCTGGTGCCCTTCTCCGACAAGGTGAACCTGTGCCAGTCGATCGACGCGGCGGCGCGGGCGCGCGATCCGCGCGTGCAGCAGGTCTCGGTCGGGCTCACCGGTTCGTGGAGCGTGGTCGAGATCGTGCGGCCGGATGGCTTTATCGCCACCGATGTGCGGCCGCTGGTGCGGCTCAATGTGAGCATCGTGGTCGAGCAGAATGGCCGGCGCGAGACGGGCAGTTTCGGGCTCGGCGGGCGGACGCTCTACGACAACCTCTTCCAGCCCGAGACGTGGAACCGCGCGATCGACGAGGCGCTGGCCCAGGCTTTGGTCAATCTCGACGCGGTCGATGCGCCGGCCGGCGACATGACCGTGCTGTGCGGGCCGGGCTGGCCGGGCGTGCTGCTGCACGAGGCGGTCGGGCACGGGCTCGAGGGTGACTTCAACCGCAAGGGCACCTCGGCCTTTTCGGGGCGGATCGGCGAGCGTGTCGCGGCACCGGGGGTGACCGTGGTCGATGACGGCTCGCTGATGGACCGCCGCGGCTCGCTGTCGATCGACGACGAGGGCACGCCGACCCGCGAGACCATCCTGATCGAGGATGGCATCCTCAAGGGCTATATGCAGGACCGGCTCAATGCCCGGCTGATGGGCGTCGAGCCCACCGGCAATGGCCGCCGGGAGAGTTTCCAACATGCGCCGATGCCGCGCATGACCAACACCTTCATGAAGGGCGGCAACGACGATCCCGCCGAACTGCTGAGCCGCGTGAAGAAGGGCATCTTCGCCAAGTCGTTCGGTGGCGGCCAGGTCGACATCGTTTCGGGCAAGTTCGTCTTCTCCTGCACCGAGGCCTATCTGATCGAGAACGGCAAGCTCGGGGCCCCGATCAAGGGGGCCACGCTGATCGGCGACGGGCCGACCGTGCTCAACAAGGTCACCGGCATCGGCAACGACTTCGCGCTCGACGAGGGCGTCGGCATGTGCGGCAAGGGCGGGCAGAGCGTGCCCGCCGGCGTCGGCCAGCCGACGCTGCTGGTGGACGGGCTGACGGTGGGCGGCACCGCGGCGTGATCCTGGCCGGGCGTCGCATCCAAGCGGCGCTCGCCACCTGGCCCAACGCGCGCGCGGCTGGAAGCAGGTCGTGCGCGAGTCGCTCTGGGGACTGCCCCTCGTCACGCTGCTCGCCTTCGCGAGCGGGCTTGCCGGGTTCGATCCGATGCCGCCGGGCGGGCAATGGCTCAGCTTCTTCGGCCTGATGCTGGTGCCGGCGCTCGGCGAGGAGCTGGTCTTCCGCGTGCTGCTCGTGCCGCCGCCCGACCGCCCGTTTCCGGCATGGCGGGCGGTGCTGGGGATCCTGCTCGTTCGACTGTACCGCATCACCGGCAGTATCTGGCCCTGCGTTCTCATCCATTGGTTGGTGGCGGCGGCGTGGAAGCTGTTGTTCGCCGGGCCGATCGGCTAGGACGCTGCCATGACCCAGGCGTTGCCCGAACTCGACTGGACTGGCTGGCGCGAGACCGCCCGGCATCTCCACCTGATCACCCAGATGCTCGGCAAGATCCGGCTCGCGAAGACGCCGTGGCTCAACCATAGCTGGCACGTCGTCCTGTATCCGACCGCATGGGGGCTCACCACCGGCCCGATCCCCTGCGATGAAGCCACGCTCCAGCTCGATCTCGATTTGCTGAACAGCGAGCTGCGCCTCACCACCGATAGCGGCAGCGAAGCGAGCCTGCCGCTTGGTCCGGGCAGCATCGCGGATTTCCACGCGGAACTGGTTGCCGCGCTGGCTGCGCTCGGCACGCCGGTGGCGTTCAACGGCACGCCGAGCGAGATCCCCGATCCGATACCCTTTGCCGAAGACACGGCCAAGCGCCCCTGGGATGCCGAGGCGGTATGCAATTTCCATCGCGCGCTGCTCTTCGTCGATCGGGCGTTCCAGCAGTTCCGCACCGGTTTCCTCGGCAAGGCGAGCCCGGTGCACTTCTTCTGGGGCAGCTTCGATCTGGCGGTCACCCGCTTCTCGGGGCGTAGTGCGCCGAAGCATCCCGGCGGTTTCCCCGGTCTGCCCGACGCCGTGACCTGCGAGGCCTATAGCCATGAGGAGGCCAGTGCCGGCTTCTGGCCCGGCAGCGACGCGTTCCCGAAGGCCGCCTTCTATGCCTATGGCTATCCGGCCCCGGCCGGCTATGCCGGGGCCAAGGTGCCCGCGCCGGCCTATTTCGACACGAATCTGGGCGAATGGCTGCTCGATTACGACGCCGTCCGCACCGCGGAGGACCCGCGCGCGACGCTGCTCGGCTTCCTGCAGGCGACCTATGACGCCGCCGCCGATCTCGGCGAATGGGATCGTGGTAGGCTGGAATGCATGCCGGGCGTGCCCCGCAAACCGAGGATCGTCTGATGGCCCTTGTCGAGATCGGCCGGTTCGACCGGCAGGAAGCCTATATCGTCCAGAGCCGGCTGGAGGATGACGGCATTCCCAGCTTCGTGTTCGATGCCGGAACCAGCATTGCCGACGGATCCTATCTGCTGATCCCGGTGCGCGTGATGGTCGATGACGAGGATGTTGGACGGGCGCGCGCCATTCTCGACACTGCAAGCTAGGCGAGCAGCAGGGCCGTTGCCTTCCTGGCGATCGCGATCAGTTCTTCGCGCGGGGTTCCGGCACGGGCACGGGTGCTCAGCGAATGGATCACCGACGAGGCGATCTGCGCATCGCCACGCGGGTCGGCGCTACCGGCCTGTTCCATCAGTTTCTCGATCCATCCGTCCTGCAGCGCGACGAATCGCGCCAGCGCCTCTCGGATGTCCGAATCCATCACCGCCTCCGCCGCCGCCGTATTCACCGCGATGCAGCCCGAGGGGCCATGTTCCCCGGTCAGAAAGCCTCCGATCGCGCCGAGGAACAGCGCCTTGAGCATCTTCTCCGGCGGATAGTGCACGTCGTGGAGCGCGGCGAAGGTGGCGTCGATCGCGGCATGGGTACGGGCCAGGCCGGCGAGATACAGCGCCTTCTTGTCGCCGAAAGTCGCGTAGAGGCTCGGCCGGTTGACGCCTGTCGCCGCCGCCAGCTCGTCGAGTGAGGTGTTCGAATAGCCGAGCGTGCGGAAGCGCTGGAGCGCGGCGCGCAACGCTGCCTCCTCGTCGAACTTGCGCGGCCGTCCGCGTCCCTTCGGGGCTATTTTTGTATCGTTTCGCATTAAATTCCTTGACCCGCCGATTTTTGTGCGAGATCGTACAAAAATCAAGGGAGACTCGTCATGAAGCTCTATTTCACGCCTTTCGCCTGCTCGCTCGCGGCGCGCATCGCGCTGGAGGAGGCCGGGCTGGATGTCGATTATGTCCAGGTTCCCAAAGACCTGCGCCTGCCGGACGGGCGTAACTTCACCGAGATTTCGCCAATGGGCTATGTCCCTGCGATCGAGACCGCCGCCGGGTTCGCGCTCACCGAGGGGCCGGCGGTCCTCACCTATATCGCCGAACTGGCGCCCGAAGGATCGCTGAGCTTCACCGGCTTTTCCGATGCGCATTACCGGATGCTTGCCTGGCTGAACTTCATCAGCACCGAACTGCACAAGGCGGTGTACATGCCGATCCTCGGCAAGGGCTATTCCGAAGTCGAGCAGACAGCCGCGCGTGCCCGTCACGCGCGGCCCTTCACGGTGCTCTCGAAGCATCTCGATGGGCGCGAGCATCTCCAGGATCGCTTCACCGTTGCCGACGCCTATCTGCTCGCGGTGCTCAACTGGTCCGAATACAGCAAGGTGCCGATCGCCGACTGGCCGGTGCTCGCGGCGTATCGCGAGCGGTTGCGTGCCCGGCCTTCGGTAGCGCGCGCGATGTCGGCCGAATGGCCGCTGCTCAAGGCCGCCTGAACCTCCCCGGCTCCGGGCGTGGCCGCATCATGGCCGCTCCCGCCACACCTGCCCCTTCCGTCGCGCACGGAAGGGGCATTTTTGTTGGAATCGTGGGAATCGCTGGTTTAGGCCTGTTGCCATGCCCGCACCGATCAACTGCGACGTGGCGATTGTCGGCGGCGGTCTGGCCGGCGGATTGATCGCGCTTGCGCTGCGCCGGCGGCGGCCCGATGTCGATGTCCGCATCGTCGAGGGCGGCAGCAGGATCGGCGGCAATCATCTCTGGTCGTTCTTCGCCAGCGATGTCGCTGCGGCGGATCGCTGGCTTACCGCGCCGCTGATCGGTCATGGCTGGCGTAGCTATGACGTCGCCTTTCCGGAAGTCTCGCGGACGCTGAGGACCGGCTATTATTCGATCGAATCGCGCAGGCTCGATCAGGTGGTCCGCGCTAATTTGCCCGAACGGGCGATGATGACCCGGTGCGAGGTGCTCGACGTCACGCCCACCGCCGTGCTCCTGACCGATGACACACGCATCGAAGCCAAGGGTGTGATCGACTGTCGAGGCCCCGCCGATCTGTCGATGCTCCATTGCGGCTGGCAGAAATTTCATGGCCGCGAGCTGCAACTGGGTGCCGAACACGGCCTTGAGCGCCCGCTGATCATGGACGCCACGGTCGAGCAGATCGACGGCTATCGGTTCATCTATGCGCTGCCGTTCAGCGTCACATGCGCCTTTGTCGAGGACACCTATTATAGCGACACCCCCGATTTCGATCCTGCGCTGCTCGGCGCGCGCATCGATGCCTGGATCACGGCGCGGGGCTGGCAGCATGCGCAGGCGGTTCGCGAAGAGACTGGTGCGCTGCCGGTGGTGATGGGCGGCGATTTCGAGCGCTACTGGCGCGCAGGCGGGGAAAAGGTCGCCAAGGCCGGCAGCCGCGCCGGGCTGTTCCACCCGCTGACGAGCTACAGCCTTCCCGATGCGGTGCGCACCGCAACGCTGATTGCTGCGGCAAGCGACCTGGGCGGCCCCGCGCTCCACCGGTTGCTGTACGATTTCGCGCGATCGACATGGCGCCGCCGCCATTTCTACCGCATGCTCGCCGCCATGTTGTTCAAGGCCGCCGAACCCGAGGAACGTTACCGCGTGCTCCAGCGCTTCTATTGTCTCGACCCCGGGCTGATCGGCCGCTTCTATGCCGGCCATTCGACGCTGCTCGATCGGCTGCGCGTAGTCGCTGGCAAGCCGCCGGTGCCGATCGGCCGGGCGATCTCGGCGATCCGGGAATCGTATCGGTGAAGCGCGCGGCGATCGTGGGTGCCGGGTTCGGCGGACTGGCGCTTGCCATCCGGTTGCAATCGGCCGGCGTCGAGACGGTGGTGCTGGAAGCGCGCGACAAACCGGGCGGCCGCGCCTATTTCTGGGAGCGGGACGGTTTCACGTTCGACGCCGGCCCCACCGTGATCACTGCGCCCGAAGCGCTGGAGGAGCTGTGGCAGCTCTCCGGCAGGCGCATGGCCGATGACGTGAAGCTCAAGGCCGTGACGCCCTTTTACCGACTGTTCTGGCCGGATGGCACGCGGTTCGATTATTCCAACGACGACCAGGCGCTCGCTGCCGAGATCGCCCGGCTCGAGCCACAGGATGTCGCCGGCTATGGTCGTTTTCTCGAATATGCCGCCGGCGTGTACGAGGAAGGCTATGTGAAGCTCGGCCATGTCGCGTTCCAGGATTTCATGTCGATGGTCCGCGCCGCGCCTGCGCTCGCCAAATATGGCGCGTGGCGATCGGTCTATTCCAAGGTGGCGAGCTTCATCCGCAACGAGAAGCTGCGTCAGGCCTTTTCCTTCCACACGCTGCTCGTCGGCGGCAATCCGATGACTGCCAGCTCGATCTATGCGCTGATCCATCAGCTCGAGCGCAAAAGCGGTGTCTGGTGGGCCGAAGGTGGCACCAACCAGCTGATCGCCGCGATGGTCCGTCACTTCGAGCGACTGGGCGGCACGCTTCGTCTGGGCGATCCGGTCGCCCGCATCGAGACACTCGGCGATCTCGTAACCGGAGTGCGCACGATGGGCGGGTACGAGCTCCAGGTCGATGCTGTCGCCTGCAATGCCGATGTGGTGCACAGCTATCGCGACCTGCTCAAGGGGTCGCGCTCCAGCCAGCGCGCCGCGCAGAGCCTGCAGCGCAAGCGTTTCTCGCCGTCGCTGTTCGTTGTCCATTTCGGGGTGCGCGGGGAATTCCCCGAGATTCCGCACCACTCGATCCTGTTCGGCCCGCGCTATCAGGGGCTGCTCGCCGACCTCTTCGATCACGGCGTGCTCAGCGAGGATTTCTCGCTCTATCTCCATCACCCCAGCGCCAGCGATCCGGCGATGGCGCCGGCGGGACACTCGACCTTCTATGCGCTCGCCCCCGTGCCTCATCTCGGCAAGTTCCCCGCCAATTGGGACGAGATCGCGCCGGTTCTGGAATCGCGCATCCTCGACGAGATCCAGCGCCGTCTGATCCCCGATCTCAAGGACCGGATCGTCACCAAATTCAGCTATGCGCCGCCGGACTTCCAGAGTGATCTCGCCGCGCATCTGGGCTCGGCGTTCAGCCTCGAGCCGATCCTCACCCAGAGCGCCTGGTTCCGCACCCACAACCGCGACGATGCGATCCACAACCTGTTCTTTGTCGGTGCCGGCACCCATCCAGGCGCGGGCATTCCCGGCGTGGTCGGCAGCGCCCGGGCGACCGCGACGCTGATGCTGGGGGAGGGCAAGTGATCGACTTGCCCCGAAGCGCGTTCTGGCCGAAGGCGGACGAAACCACGCATATCGGGAAGATCGAGAAATGAAGCGCGTCGCAGTCTATTGCGGTTCGGCCAGCCCGGCCGACCCCGTCTATATCGAAGCCGCGCGCCATGTCGGCCGCACGCTGGCGCAGCGCGACATCGGCATCGTCTATGGTGGCGGAAAGCTGGGCCTGATGGGCGCGGTGGCGGATGCGGCGCTCGAAGCCGGTGGTGAAGTGATCGGGGTAATCCCCGAGCTGCTGGTCAGCGCCGAAGTCGCGCATCGCGGCTGCACCGAGCTGCACGTCGTCGGCACGATGCACGAGCGCAAGGCCCGCTTCACCGACATCGCCGACGGCTTCATCAACCTGCCCGGCGGCACCGGCACGATGGACGAGCTGTGGGAAGCGCTGAGCTGGGCGCAGCTTGGCTATCACACCGATCCGGTCGGCCTGCTCAATATCGCCGGCTATTATGACAAGCTGGTCGAGTTCTGGGAGCATATGGGCAATGTCGGCTTCGTCCGTCCGCAGCACCAGAACATGCTGATCGTCGACACCACCCTTGAGGGGCTGCTCGACAAGATGATCGCGGCCAAGCCCGTCGAGACGATCGTGCAGATGCGGCGCGGCGATCTGTGAGTTCCGATTTTCCTTCGCGTGCCGCGCTCGTCGCGACCGCGCAGGAATCGATCGCGCGGGGCTCGGGCAGCTTCGCGGCGGCCAGCAGGCTGTTTGATCGCAAGACCCGCGAGCGGGCCTGGCTGCTCTATGCCTGGTGCCGCGCCTGTGACGATCTCGCCGACGGGCAGGATCATGGGCGCGAGGCCCGCGAGAGCGACAGGCAGGCCGGGTTCGCCCGCATCCGCCTGCTCACCGAAGCGGCGCTGGCCGGCGAATGGGTTGGCGATCCCGCCTTCGACGCGCTGCGCATCGTGGTGGCGGAGGCCGGCATTCCGCACCGGTTCATATGGGATCTGGTCGAGGGTTTCGCGCTCGATGCGGACGAATGGCGCCCCCGCCACGAGGTGGATCTCTATCGCTATTGCTATCATGTCGCCGGTTCGGTCGGCTGCATGATGGCCGTCATCATGGGTGTATCGCCCCAGGATGAGGCGACGCTCGACCGGGCCTGCGACCTCGGCATCGCCTTCCAACTCGCCAATATCGCGCGTGACATAGAGGCGGACGACCGGATGGGGCGCTGCTATCTGCCCGACGAATGGCTGGTCGAGATGGATATCCCACCGGGCCAGCATATGAAGCCGCCCTTCCGCCAGCGCCTTGCCGTGCTCGCCGGCCGGCTGGCACAAGGCGCCGCCGACTATGCTGCCAGCGCCCGTATCGGCACGCCGAAACTGGGCTTCCGCTCGGCATGGGCGGTGCTCGCCGCCGCAGGCATCTATGGCGAGATCGCGGTGAAGGTCGCGGAGCGCGGCGAACATGCCTGGGATCACCGCGTCTCCACTTCGGGATTCGCCAAGCTCGGCTGGATCGCCCGCGCCTGGTGGCAGGCGCTGCGCCGGCGCGATCTCTATCCCGATGCGCCACGCGATCCGGAACTCTGGGCGCGTCCGCGCGCGGCGCATAGCCCGGCATAAGGGCACTTCACGCGTCCAGCCGTTGCATCGCGGCGCCAGGCGTACCAAATCGGCGCTGATGGCTTCCAATCCCGATACACCCGCCGGCGAGCGCCCGATGCTCGCCACGCTGCGGCGTTTCCTGCCCTATCTCTGGCCGAAGAACGCGCCGGGCCTGCGCGCGCGCATCGTGATCGCGCTCGGCCTGGTCGTGATCTCCAAGCTCGTCCAGGTCTATGGCGCGCCCTTCGCGCTGCAGGGGGCGATCGACCGGATGGCGGGCGGTTCGCGGGACGCGGTATGGCTCGTCGTCGCGCTCGTCGCCGGCTATGCGCTTGCCCGCTTCGGCACCGTGCTGTTCGACAACCTCCGCAACACCGTGTTCGAGAAAGTGGGGCAGGACGCGACGCGCCGGCTTGCCGCCGACGTGTTCCGCCACCTCCACCAGCTTAGCCTGCGCTTCCATCTCGAGCGGCGCACCGGCGCGATCACCAAGGTGGTCGAGCGCGGTACCAAGAGCATCGACACGATGCTCTATTTCCTGCTGTTCAACATTGCCCCGACGATCCTCGAGCTGGCGCTGGTCGTCGGCATCTTCTGGACGCGCTACGGGCATTGGCTGGTCATCGGCACCATGGCGATGGTGGTCCTCTACATCGCCTTCACGCGCTGGGTGACCGACTGGCGCTCCAAGCTGCGCGAGAAGATGAACGACCTCGACACCGGTGCCGTCGCACATGCGGTCGATTCACTGCTCAACTTCGAGACGGTGAAGTATTTCAACGCCGAGGAGCGCGAGGCGCGGCGCTACGAGAATGCCGTAACCGCCTATGCCCGGGCGGCAACCACCAGCGAGAACAGCCTCGCCTGGCTCAATATCGGTCAGGCGCTGATCACCAACACGATGCTCGGCGCCGGCATGGCGCTGGTTGTGTTCGGCTGGTCTTCTGGCCGGTTCACCGCGGGCGACGTGGTGCTGGTCTCGACGCTGCTCAGCCAGCTCTTTCGCCCGCTCGACATGCTCGGCTGGGTCTATCGCACCATTCGACAGGGTGTTCTCGACATGGGCGCGATGTTCGACCTGCTCGACAGCGCAGCCGAGGTGAAGGATGCGCCGAACGCCGTCCCGCTCGCCATCGGCAGCGGTCATGTCCGCTTCGAGGGCGTGCATTTCGGCTATGATCCCGATCGCGAAATCCTGAAGGGCATCGATCTCGACATTCCGGCGGGTGCCACCGTCGCGGTGGTCGGTCCCTCGGGCGCCGGCAAGTCGACGCTCGCCCGGCTGATGTACCGCTTCTACGACGTCACCGGCGGTCGCATCACCATCGACGGGCAGGATATTCGCGACGTCACCCAGTCGTCGCTGCGCGGGAGCATCGGCATCGTCCCGCAGGACACGGTGCTGTTCAACGACACGATCGGCTACAACATCGCCTATGGCCGCGAAGGTGCGGGGCCCGACGAGATCGCCGCTGCCGCGCGCGGTGCCGCGATTGCGGGTTTCATCCAGTCACTGCCCGATGGCTTCGAGACGCGGGTCGGCGAGCGCGGGCTCAAGCTTTCCGGCGGCGAGAAACAGCGTGTCGCGATCGCCCGCACGCTGGTGAAGAACCCGCCGATCCTGATCCTCGACGAAGCGACCAGCGCGCTCGACAGCCGGACCGAAGCGGACATCCAGGCGACGCTGGAAGCGATCGAGCATGGCCGCACCACGATCGTCATCGCGCACCGACTGTCGACGGTGGTCCATGCCGACCGGATCGTCGTGCTCGAGGCCGGCCGGGTGGCGGAGCAGGGCACCCATGCCCAGCTCTTGCGCAAGAACGGTCTCTATGCCGAAATGTGGGCGCGGCAGGCGCAGGAGCGCGAGGCCGAGGGCGGGGAGGAAGTTCCCGCCGAATAGGAGGGGCAATGATCTGGTTCCTGGTTGCACTGGCGGTGGTGGTCGCGGCGCTGGTGCTTTGGTCCCGCTATGTCTCGCGCGGGGTCGAGCGCTGGATTCCGATGGACGGTCGCCAGATCGAGGTGCCCGGCGTGCGCATCCATATCGTCGAGACGGGACCGGCCGATGCGCCGGCGATCGTGATGATCCACGGCATCATGAGCCAGCTGCGCGTCTTCACCTATGCGCTCGCCGGACGTCTCGCTGCCGATCACCGGGTCATCGTGATGGACCGGCCCGGCTGGGGTTATTCCACGCTCACCGGTCCTCGGCTCGATCTGGGCGCCCAGGCCGATGCCGTTGCCGCGGTGATCGCGAAGCTCGGGCTGGAGAAGCCGCTGCTGGTCGGCCATTCGATGGGCGGCGCGGTCAGCCTGGCGCTGGCGCTGCGCCATCCCGACGCGGTGCGGGCGCTTGGCCTGATCGCTCCCTATACCCAGCCGATCGACACCCCGCCCGAGCCGCTAAAGGGGTTGCTCGTACCCGCGGTGCTCCGGCCGCTGATCGCCTGGACAATCGCGGTGCCGCTCTCGATGCGCACCGGCAAGGCAAAGACCGCGCAGGTCTTCGCGCCCGACGCGGTGCCGGAGGATTTCCCGATCAAGGCTGGTGGTGCGCTCGCCATTCGCCCGAAGAGCTTCGAACAGGGCTGCTACGAGATCGCGATGGCACCCGAGGGCATGAAGGTCCAGGCGCCGCGCTACGGCGAGATCACGCTGCCGGTATCGATACTCTACGGCCGGCAGGATGCCTTGCTCGATCCCGAACTGCACGGGCGCAAGACCGCCTCGGATGTGCAAAATGGCGCGATCGAGCTGCTCGATGGCGGCCACATGCTCCCGGTGACGCATATCGACGCCACCGAGGCCTGGCTGCGCAGGCTCTAAAGCATTTTCCAGTCAGGTGGGATCATCTGACGACTCGGAAAATGCGGAAAACAAAAGATAAATAGAGCGTGATCCGATCGGGATCACGCTCTAGCCGCCGCTGCCGATTTCGGCCGGCTGGGTGGTCCAGCCCAGCCGCGGGATGGTGATCGAACGCTTGCCCGACAGATCGGTACGCGTCACGAACAGCTCCTTGCTCTCGATATATTGGAGCAGGCGGCGGACGCGGCCCAGCGAACTCGTGCCATAGGTCGCGGCTATCTCGGTATCGCTCGGGCAGGGCAGCGCTTCGCGTGCGGCGCGGGCGACGAGCAGGAACGGCCCCAGCATATCGTCGGGCAATGCCCGCGCGGCCTCCAGAGCCTGTGCCCAATCGTCGTCGGGATCGCCATGGATGCCGGCCCGTGCCGCCGATAGCCGGCGGACGAAGCTGGAAAGGTCGAGCGGCGGCCGTGCGAGGCCCACCATCCGGCAGCGCACCAGGAAGTCCTGATAGAGCACCGAAGGCGAGCGATAGGTGCTTTCCTCGTCGGCAGTGATGTCGCGCAGCACATCGGCGATCTTCTGCGCGGCTTCCTCCGGATCGACGTCAGGAATCTCTTCGCGCGCCGGCACGCTGCTCGCCAGCGCCTCGAGCAGCCGGTCGCTGGCGAGCTTCGGCGGCGCGGCCGGAGTCGGCGGTGCCGGTGGCGTCCATTCGGGCTCGGCAGGCGCCAGCAGCAGGTCCTTGAGCTCGGCCGAGGGCGCCTCGGGCAGCGGAGTCAGCTTGGGGCTGCCGCTGCGTGCGCTGGTTTCGACCGGGCCGATCTGCACCGAGATCGGCCGGCGCGACACGGCGGGGCCAAGCGCGAGGAAATGACCACGCGCCAGATCGCGGATCGCCTCGGCCTGGCGGCGCTCCATGCCGAGCAGGTCGGCGGCGCGGGCCATGTCGATGTCGAGGAAGGTGCGGCCCATCAGGAAGTTCGAGGCTTCGGCAGCGACATTCTTGGCGAGCTTGGCGAGGCGCTGCGTCGCGATCACGCCGGCAAGGCCGCGCTTGCGTCCGCGGCACATCAGGTTCGTCATCGCGCTCAGCGAGGCGCGGCGCACATCCTCGGCCACTTCGCCGCCACCCGAAGGGGCGAACAGCTGAGCCTCGTCAACCACCACCAGCGCCGGATACCAATGGTCGCGCGGCGCATCGAACATCGCATTGAGGAAGGCCGCGGCGCATTTCATCTGCCCCTCGGCCTCCAGACCTTCAAGGCTGAGGACGACCGAGGCGCGGTGCTCGCGGATGCGGGTGGCGAAGCGGGCAATCTCGCGCTCGCTATAATCGGCGGCCTCGATCGAGATATGGCCATATCGGTCGCTCAGCGTGACGAAGTCGCCTTCGGGATCGATGATCACCTGCTGGACATGCCCTGCGCTCTTCTCGAGCAGCCGGCGTAGCAGGTGCGACTTGCCCGACCCCGAATTGCCCTGGACGAGCAAACGCGTCGCCAGCAGCTCTTCGAGATCCATGGCGACGGCATCACCCTTGCCGTCCTGCCCCATGTCCACGCGTACCGTCATCGAAGGTGCTTTGGCCTATGGGAGGCGTGGGGGGAAGCTCGGGGGCGGGAAAAATTGTGGGCGATACGCCAGCGCAACGGCCAACCCGTCACCCCGGCTTTGAGCCGGGGTGACGCTTCTGGCGACGGTTGGCGGCAGCGGACCCCCGAGTCAGGCCCCGGGGTGACGAGGTAAAGGTCACCGCTTGAACCCCAGAAACACATTCCCCTCGGTCGACAGATAGTTCTTCCGATAATCGAAGCGCCGGCAGTCCGAGAAGATCAGCCAGTAATATTTCATCTGCTCCGACCACCAATAGCCCGGGCAATGGTCCGCCTGCGCCTTGGTCGTCACATCGGCCATGGTCGCATAGCCATAGGGTGCCTTGTTCCATTGCTGCATCGCGCGGAAATGCCGGGCGACGAGCGCGCGCCATTCCTCCTTGCGATCGAGCAGCCACAGATTGAATGCCGCATCGGCCAGTTCGGGGCGCAGCGCGTTGGTTTTCGCGGTCGGTGCGCCTGTCTCCGGATCATAGCCTTCGGGCAGGATGCCATATTTCGTCTGCACCTTGTCCCAGCTGCGAGTGGATGCCTCGCCCAGCGCGGCATCGCCGCCCTGCGCCAGTAGCCCGCCATAGAAGGACGCAAGCTCGTCCTGCGCCCAGTCGATCCGCTTGCCGGTCTCGAAGTCGACATCCACGAACCAGATATCGCCGTTCAGCTCGGCCTTCTGGTTCTCGAGGATCGCCGCGGTGCAGCTTTTGTACATCACCAGGAACTCGCGGTCGCCAAGCAGCTGCCAGCCGTCCCACAGATATTCGTAATAGCTGTCCGAGGGCGGGCCGATCGTCGCGCGCCGGCTCTTCCATTCGCCGGTCATGCAGTCGATCGAGTCCGGCATCAGTCCGATCTCGGATCGCCGCCCGAACAGCGCGACCATCGCGCGCTTGGCAGCCTTCTGGTAGCGCGGATCGCCGGTCAGCCGGCTGAGCGTGCCGAACTCGGCGATGCAGCTGCCCACTTCCGCCGGATTGGTGATGGGATCGCGCAGCGCGCCGGTCTTCAGGTTGATGAAGCGGTGCGGCAATCCGAGCGGCGAATGGGTGAAGCTCGGCATCAGCCGGTCGGCCAGGTCCTTCGCCCTGGCAAGCAGCAGCTTGTCGCCGCTCGCGAGATGCGCCGAGAGCAGTCCGCCGACCAGCCGGATGATCGTCTCGAACACCGAGACTTCGCCGTCCACGTCGAAATCGAGGCTGGTGTGGATCCATTCCACACCCTCCTTGAACTCGGCATCCAGCTCCATCAGCCAGAGCGTATCGAGCGCTTCGATCAGACTGAGTCCCAGATGATGCCCCGGAATCGAGAAGCTCTCCGCGCCGCCGGAGATCGGCAGGATCTGGTCCTTGCCCCAGGCCTTCTCGCGATAATTCTTCCAGGCCCAGCGCATGCTCTCACGCACCTCGCCGGCCAGCGTGGGCCAGTCCTCCCTGGCCGCGGCGGGAAGGGGGAGCAGCGCTGCGGCGCTGCCGGCGATCAGGCCGCGACGGCCGATGCGGAATCCTGTCATGGCAAAAGGCTAGGGGAGCTGCCGAGCCGGTGCAAACGGCGCTTGCCGCCGATTTCCGCGGCGCGGATAATCACGGCGTAACAAGGGGGAACGCAATGCGCAGGTCGGCATGGATTATGGCGGCTGCGGCGATGACCGTCGCGAGCCCGGTGCTGGCGCAGGGCGTGAAGCTCGCGCCGGGCGAGGAGATTGCCTTCGCGCTCGCCGGTGACGGGCCATCGGCCCTCACGCGTGTCCCGGCGAAGCCGACACCGTTCGAAGCCGCGGTCGGCGCGCATTTTTCCGGCCAGGCTCCGCCGAAAGCACCGGTGACCGAGGGAGGGATGCTCTACGAAGACGACGGCTTCCCCGCTGCGCCCGTACCGGAAGCGGGCAAGCTGCGTTTTCGCTTCCTGCAGGTGCCCGGCACCAGTCACACCATGCTGATCGTCCAGAACGGCTATGCCAGGGCGCTCGCCTATCGCGCGCAGATCACCGTGAAGGGCAAGACGAACCCCACCGATGTCTGCCTGGTGCTGCCCGCCAAGCCGACCGTCGAGCACTGGCCCTATGCGATCGCTGCGATCGAAGTGGACGCGTTCGAGCTGATCGACTGGAAGGAAGGAGACGCGGTTCCGTGCAAATAGCCTCGACTTTGCGGGGCTTCGCCCGCTAACCGGGCGCGATGGTCCCCACCGATACGCTCCGCCGGGTCTTCGGCTTCGACGCCTTCCGCGGCGTGCAGGAGCAGGTCGTGGCCCGCGTCCTCGCCGGCGAGCGTACGCTGGCGGTGATGCCCACCGGCGCGGGCAAGTCGCTTACCTATCAGCTGCCATCGGTGATGCTGGAGGGCACCTGCGTGGTCGTCTCCCCACTGATCGCGCTGATGCACGATCAGCTCCGCGCCGCCGAAGCCGTGGGTATCCGCGCCGCGACGCTGACTTCGGTCGACGACAATCGCGCCGAGACGATCGAGCGTTTCCGCGCCGGCCAGCTCGACCTGCTCTACATCGCGCCTGAGCGCGCCTCGGGCGAAGGGTTCCGCAACCTGCTCACCCAGGCGAAGCTCAGCCTGTTCGCGATCGACGAGGCGCACTGCGTCTCCGAATGGGGGCATGATTTCCGCCCCGATTATCGACTGCTCCGCCCGCTGCTCGATCGCTTCCCCGATGTGCCGCGCCTCGCGCTGACCGCCACGGCGGACGCGCATACGCGGGCCGACATCCTCGAACAGCTTGGCCTCCCGCAGGAGGGGATGATCGTTGCGGGCTTCGACCGGCCGAACATCCGCTATGCGATCGCCCCGCGCGAAAACACCACGCGGCAGGTCATCGACCTGATCGCCGAAACCCCCGGCCCGGGCATCGTCTATGCCCAGACCCGCGCCGGGGTGGAGAAGCTCGCCGAGAAGCTCGCCGCCGAGACCGGCCGGCCAGTGCTGCCCTATCATGCCGGGCTCGATCCCGATGTCCGCCGCCGCAACCAGGCGGCGTTTGTTGCCTCCGAAGACATGGTTGTGGTCGCCACCGTTGCCTTCGGCATGGGTATCGACAAGCCCGACGTGCGCTTCGTCGCGCATGCCGGCTTGCCCAAGTCGATCGAGGCCTATTATCAGGAAACCGGCCGCGCGGGGCGCGACGGCGATCCGGCGGTCGCGCATCTCTTTTGGGGTGCCGACGATTTCGCCCGCGCCCGGCAGCGGATCGCTGAAGTCGAGCCTGCGCGCCAGCCCGGCGAACGCACCCGGCTCACGGCGCTCGGTGCACTGGTCGAAACCGCCACCTGTCGCCGCCGTATCCTGCTCAGGCATTTCGGCGAGAATGACGCGCCGGAAAGCTGCGGCAATTGCGACAATTGTCTGAGCCCGCCCGCCGCGATCGACGCGACGGTGACGGCGCAGAAGTTCCTCTCGGCGGTGTTCCGTACCGGCATGCTGTACGGGGTCGGCTATATCGAGGGCATCCTGCTCGGCCAGTCGAGCGACCGGAGCATCTCGAACGGGCACGAGGCACTTTCGGTGTTCGGCATTGTCGATGGCGACGAGGCCGCTCTGATCAAGCCGGTTGCCCGCGCGCTGCTGCTCCGCGACGCACTGCGTGCCAACGAGCATGGCGGCCTCGAATTCGGTCCCGAGGCGCGTGCGATCCTCAAGGGCGGCGCCAAAGTCGAGCTGGTGCTTCCCCCGAAACGGGAGCGCCGCCGCCGCGGTGGCAGTCGGACAGGCGGGGACAATCCGGTCGGCAATCCGCTGTTCGAGGCGCTGCGGGCCAAGCGCCGCGAGATCGCCCAGGAAACCGGGCTGCCGCCCTATGTCATCTTCCACGATTCGGTGCTGCGCGACATGGCGCTGCTCCGGCCGGAAAGCATCTCGGCGATGGGCAACATCTCGGGCGTTGGCGCGCGTAAGCTCGACGCTTATGGTGACGCCTTCCTGCAAGTGATCCGCGAGGCTGCGTGAGATTCCTCCTCGCCCTTCCGCTGCTGCTCGCCGCCTGCGCGCCCACCGCGCCGGTTGCGACGACCGCACCTGCGGTTTCGGGCATAGCGATGGACCGCAACAGCTGGGGCCGCCCGGTCTCGCGCTGGACGATCGATGCGGCGGGCAGGGGCAGCTACACCGTGCCCGAGCCCGATGTGTACAAGCCCGAGCGGCTGGTGACGCGGGGCTTCTCCGCTGGCAGCGCCGGTTTCGCCGAGGTTCGCAAGCTGCTCGCCTTGGGCGAGGCGCATGCCGGGCGCGAGCTTAATTGCGGTCCTCGCATCACCGATCAATATTATGGTACCGTCCATTGGGACGGCGCGAGCCTGACCTACGACATGGGCTGTCAGGACCCAACGACGGAAGAGGTGCTCAAGGGTATCACTGCCGCCGAGCGCAAGATTGCCGCCTGGGCCGCCAACCAGCCGATCCTCGAAACCCGGAAAGTGGAACCCCAATGAACCTGCGCCGCGTCGATGACAGCATCTCGGTCGCCCCCCAGATCGCCGCCGGGGACGTCCCCCTGCTCGCCGAACAGGGCTTCAGCTTCGTGATCAACAACCGCCCGGACGAGGAAGAGATGGGCCAGCCCGAGGGAGATGCGATCCGCGCCGCGGCCGAGGCCGCCGGGCTCGGCTACGCCGCGATCCCGGTCACGCATGCCGGCTTCTCTTCCGCCCAGGTCGAGGCGATGGCCGCCGCCCTTGCCGAGGCGAAGGGCCCGGTACTCGCCTATTGCCGCTCGGGCACACGCTCGTGCAACCTCTGGGCATTGGCCGAGGCATCGCGTGGTGGCGATCCCGCCGAGATCACCGCCAAGGCCGCTCAGGCCGGCTATGACATCTCGGGCATCCGCCCGCTGCTCGACCAGCTCTCGGGCAAGGCGTGAGCCAGCTCTACGTCTCCCTGGGTTCGATCGGCGCCATCCTGGTGATGGCGCTGGTGGCCTGGGCGCTGGGCCTCGGGCGCGGCGCCGCGATCGCCAGCGCCGAGGAAGCGCGCGAGACGGCGGAGGGGATGATCTCGGGCTTCGACGCCGGGGAGGCGCTGCTCGGCAGCGACGGCAAGGCCGCGCTCGTCCATGGCAAGGCCGGCGATGTCGCGCTGCTGAAAATGCACGGCGCGCGTGTTGCGGCGCGACATCTGCGGCTGCCGCTCAACAGCCAGGCGACCCCCGATGGTCTCCGTATCGACAGTGGCGACAAGCGCTTCGGTGCCGTGCTGCTGCGCGGCGTGACAGGTTACTGACAACAGGGTAAGCAAGGGGCATGCCTGTGGTGCCTCACCTTCCCGATCCGGTGACCTATGCCATTCCCGGCTTTGTCGTCCTGATCCTGGCGGAGATGGGAATCTCCCGCATCCGCGATCGTCGCCGCTTCTGCCCGCAGGATACGCTGACCAGCCTCGCACTCGGTTTCGGCAGCACCGTCGCCGGGCTGCTCACCACCGGCCTCGTCTATGCGCTGGCGATGTGGCTCTACCAGTTCCGCATCTTCACCATCGGCTTCGCCTGGTACTGGTTCGTGCTTGCCTTCGTGCTCGACGACCTGGCCTATTACGCCTTCCACCGTGCCGCCCACCGGGTGCGGTGGTTCTGGGCCAGCCATGTCATTCACCATTCCAGCCAGCATTATAACCTGACCACGGCGCTGCGGCAGACCTGGACCGGCTTTGTCAGCGTGAGCTTCGCCTTCCGCCTGCCTTTGTTCCTGATCGGCTTCCACCCGGCGATGATCTTCTTCGTCGCGGGACTGAACCTGATCTACCAGTTCTGGATCCACACCGAGACGGTCGGCCGCATGCCGCGCTGGTTCGAGGCGGTAATGAACACGCCGTCGCACCACCGCGTCCACCATGCGACCAATCCGCGCTATCTCGACAAGAACTATGCCGGCGTCTTCATCGTCTGGGACCGGATGTTCGGCACCTTTGTCGAGGAGCGCGAGGATGATCGCCCGCGCTATGGCATCGTCAAGGATCTCGGCAGCTTCAACATTCTGTGGGCGGCCTTCCATGAATGGATCGGCATCGCGAAGGATGTGTGGGCGGCGCCGGACTGGAAGGCGCGGATTGGCTATATCGCCGCGCCGCCGGGCTGGAGCCACGACGGCAGCCGCGATACGTCCGAAATCATAAAGGCGCGCTGGGAAGCGCGGGAGCAGCTACGGGGGGAGTCGTGGAAGCAGCCGACATCGTCGTCATCGGTGGGGGATCCGGGGGGAGTGCCGTCGCGGGCCGCCTGAGCGAAGGCGGCAAGTACACGGTCGCGGTGCTCGAGGCCGGTGGCCGCAACACCAGCATCAAGACCCGTATGCCCGGCATGATGCCGTTCCAGCGCCCTGGCGCCAACTGGGCGTTCGAGACCGTGCCGCAACGTGGGCTCAACGGCCGGCGCGGCTATCAGCCCCGCGGCCGGGGCCTGGGCGGCTCCAGCGCGATCAACGCGATGCTCTACGTCCGCGGCCACGCCAGGGACTATGACGAGTGGCGCGATCTCGGCTGCACCGGCTGGGGCTGGGACGACATGCTGCCCTGGTTCAAGCGGGCCGAGCATAATGTCCGCGGTACGAGTGATTATCATGGTGACCGGGGCCCGCTCTGGGTCAGCGACCAGATTTGGGCCCATCCGGGCAGCGAGGCGTTCATCGACGCCTGCGGCGAACTCCAGATCCCGCGCAATGACGATTTCAACGGCGCCGAACAATCGGGGGCGGGCCTCTTCCAGGTCACCCAGAAGAATGGCGAGCGCTGGACCGCCGCGCGCGCCTATCTCGATCGTCGCGACAATCTCGAGATCATCACCGACGCGATGGTCGAGCGCGTGCTGTTCGAGGATGGCCGCGCCTGGGGCGTCGCCTATCAGCGCGACGGCCAGGCCCGCGAGATCCGCGCCCGCCATGCCGTGGTCCTCGCCGCCGGTGCGTTCCAGACGCCGCAGCTGCTGATGCTTTCGGGCGTCGGCCCGGGCGAGCATCTGCGCGAGACGGGCCTGTCGGTGCGGGTCGACCGGCCGGCGGTCGGCGGCAACCTGCAGGACCATGTCGACTATGTCGCCGCGTTCGAGACCGAGGGCAGCTTCTTCCTCGGCCGGTCTCTGCCCGGCACGCTCAAGTCGCTGGGCTCGATCGGCCGCTGGATGGTCAGCCGCAAGGGGCGGATGACCACGCCTTATGCCGAGGCCGGTGCGTTCCTGCGCAGCGATCCGTCGCTGGAACGGCCCGATCTCCAGCTCCATTTCCTGATCGCGATCGTCGAGGATCATGGCCGCACTACCGTACCCGGCCACGGCTTCAGCTGCCACGCCTGCGTGCTGCGCCCCGAGAGTCGGGGCACCGTCCGCCTCCAGTCGCTCGATCCGCGGGCAGCCCCGCTGATCGACCCCGACTTCCTCGGCGATCCGCGTGACCTCGAACTGCTCAAGAAAGGTACCCGGGCCATGTACCGCGTGCTCGAGGCGCCCCAGCTTGCCCAATATCGCGGTCGCGACCGCTATCCGATCGACCTTGACGACGATGCCGCGCTCGAACGGCTGATCCGCGCCCGCGCCGACACGATCTACCACCCGGTCGGCACTGCCCGCATGGGCTCGGACGAAGATGCGGTTGTCACCCCGCGGCTCAAGGTGCGCGGGGTCGAGGGGCTATACATCGCTGACGCCTCGATCATGCCCCGGCTGGTTGGCGGCAATACCAACGCGCCGAGCATCGTGATCGGCGAACGCTGCGCGCAGTTTATCGCGGAAGACTTGGCCTGACCCCACAATCCCTCTCCCGCAAGCGGGAGGAAGAAACAAAAAAGGGCCGATGGTCGAAACCACCGGCCCAGTCGTCCGCAGGAGGAACCTCGTTTGGGCGCCGCTCCTCAGGAGAGGAGAAGGAGCAGCGCCCGATCTCGTCAGTAGTTGTAGGCGCGCTCGCCATGCGCATTGATGTCCAGGCCTTCGACCTCGACTTCCTTGCTCGGGCGGATGCCGATCGTGTATTTCAGCCCCAGGAACAGGATCGCCGAGACGATGCCCGAGAGCAGCAGCGTGACGATCACGCCGGTTGCCTGGGTAACCAGCTGCGACGCCATGTCGTACTTGCCGGCAACCGCCGGGATCACGGTGAAGTCCATGAAGCCCTGGCCGCCCAGCGCCGGATCGGCGACGATGCCGGTGCCGATCGCGCCGATGATGCCGCCGACGCAGTGCACGCCGAACACGTCGAGCGTGTCGTCATAGCCGAGCTTGTTCTTCACCGTGGTGACGAAGAAGAAGCAGACGACCGAGGCGACCGCGCCCAGCACGACCGAAGTCATCGGTGCGGCGAAGCCCGCTGCCGGGGTGATCGCGACGAGGCCGGCGACCACGCCCGAGGCTGCGCCGAGCAGCGACGGCTTGCCGTGCACCACCTGCTCGATGATCGCCCAGGCGGCACCCGCGGCGGCCGTGGCCACCATGGTGTTGATGAAGGCGAGCGAGGCGAACTTGTTGGCTTCGAGGTTGGAGCCGGCGTTGAAGCCGAACCAGCCCACCCACAGCAGCGACGCGCCGATCATGGTCATGGTCAGCGAGTGCGGGGGCATCGGCTCGCTCTTGTAGCCGGTGCGCTTGCCGATCACGAGGCAGCCGACCAGGCCGGCAATGCCCGCATTGATGTGGACGACGGTGCCGCCCGCGAAGTCGAGCGCGCCCTTGCCCCACAGATAGCCATGGTCGTCGGGCAGGCCGGCGGTGAAGTCCGGACCCGGCCAGTACCAGACCATATGGGCCATCGGGTAATAGACGAGGATCGACCAGAGCACGACGAAGATGATCAGCGGCGTGAACTTCACGCGCTCGGCGAATGCGCCGACGATCAGCGCCGGGGTGATCATCGCGAAGGTCATCTGGAAGACGACGAAGGTCGTCTCGGGCAGATAGACGCCGTTCGAGAAGGTCGCGGCGAAGGTGTTGGCATCGACGCCGGCCATCAGCGCCTTGGAGAAGCCGCCGACGAAGGCGTTGAGCGAGCCGCCATTGGTGAAGGCCATCGAATAGCCGATGGTGACCCAGAGCAGGCCGGCGACGCAGACGATGGTGAGCACCTGCATCAGCACCGAGAGCATGTTCTTGGTGCGGACCAGGCCGCCATAGAAGAGCGCAAGGCCCGGGACCGACATCATCAACACCAGTGCGGCCGAGACGAGCATCCAGGAGACGTCGCCCTTGTTGACCATCGCGTCGGTCGGCACGACCGGGGCGGCGGCAGGCGCTTGTGCCAGCGCCGGCATCGCGGCGAACAGGGCGCCGAGCCCCGCTCCCGCAGCAATCTTCATCGCTAGTTTCATCTGGACCCCCATCTTCACAGCGCCGTCTCGTCGGTCTCGCCCGTGCGGATGCGCACGGCCTGGCCGACATCGAGGACGAAAATCTTGCCATCGCCGATCGCGCCGGTGCTGGCCGCGGCCTGGATTGCTTCGACCGCGCGGTCGGCCAGGTCGGACCCGACGACCACCTCGATCTTGATCTTGGGCACCATGTTGGTGCTGTATTCCGCGCCGCGGTAGATTTCGGTCTGGCCCTTCTGGCGGCCGAAGCCCTTCACTTCCGACACGGTCATGCCCGCGACCCCGACGCCCGTGAGCGCCTCGCGGACCTCGTCCAGCTTGAACGGTTTTATGATGGCGATGATGAGCTTCATGTCGCCCCCTCGTTGGCGGTTATCCCGAGGGCGTTCGTCGCAAACAGCGTGCCAAGCGCAAGAATCCCGCGATTTCGCGGGGTTTGGGTGAAATCAAATATTACGGGAGGGTAAAAATTTGTGCAGATGCGAAGGCGTGCTTAAAAAATGGGCAGCAATGACGCGGTGGGCAAAGCAGTCTAGAAGGCGGTCATGATGCTTGCGCTGCTGATCACTGCATTCGCTCCGATGCCTCCGCAGGAGGATGTGCCGCCGGTCCGCTATCCGGTACTCGCGGCCGAGGCGCCGGGCGCGAAGGGCTTTGTGCCGGCGGGTTGGAGGCTGGAGACAAGCGTCACCGGCGATCTCGATGGCGACGGCAGGCCCGATCTGGCTTTTGCGCTCCACATGACCGATCCCGCCAATGTCGTGAAGAACGAAGGCGGCTTCTGTGGCGAGACGCTCGATACCAATCCCCGCATCCTGGGCGTAGCGCTGGCGCTGCCGGGCGGCGGCTATCGGCTCGTCGTGCAGAACCATATGCTGGTGCCGCGCCGCGACAATCCCTGCGCCGAAGACTGGTTCGATAGCGAGGGCGAGAGTGGCAGCGGACTTGCGATCAAACGCGGCAACGTCGTGGTCACGCTTGGTCGTTTCATGAGCGCAGGCGGCTGGAGCATGGGGCGCACGATCTTCACCCTGCGCTGGCGCGACAATGCATTGCGGCTGATCGGCTTCGATGTCGAGAACACCCAGCGCAACAGCGGCGAGACTTCGTCGCTCAGCATCAACTATCTCACCCGCAAGGTGCGGACAGGCCATGGCTCGATCGAGAGCGATGCGGAGAAGGTCCGCTGGTCGCGTCTCCCCGGTGCCGGGCTTCCCGCCATTGATGCGATCGGCAACGGGCTCGATTACGATCCCGGCGGGCTGGTCGGCGGGCTGTGATGCTGCTCGCGATCCTCCTTTCGGCGCTCGCGATGACGCTGATCGTCGGCGTTCGCTACCTGCTGGCAAGCGGCGGCTTCGCGCTGGCGACCCGGCTGCGCCATCCGGGCCTCTATGTCGGGCTCGACCGGCAGATCCGCCGCGAGATCGGTTGGAGCCTCGCCAGCGCCGCGATCTACGGGGTGCCTGCGGGCGTGGTCGCCTGGGGCTGGCAGAACCATGGCTGGACGCGGATCTACACCGATGTCCACGCCTTCCCGCTCTGGTATTTGCCCCTCTCGGTGCTGCTCTATCTGCTCGCGCACGATGCCTGGTTCTACTGGACGCATCGCTGGATGCATTTCCCCGCGCTGTTTCGCCGCATGCATGCCGTCCACCACGCCAGCCGCCCGCCGACCGCCTGGGCGGCGATGAGCTTCCATCCCTGGGAAGCGGTCACCGGCGCGGTGGTGATCCCCGCCCTCGTCTTCCTCATTCCCATCCAGGTCGGCGCGCTCGGGCTGGTGCTCACGATCATGACCGTGATGGGTGTCACCAATCACATGGGCTGGGAGATCTGGCCCCGCTTCGTCTGGCAGGGGCCGCTCGGCACCTGGCTGATCACCGCCAGCCACCACCAGCGCCACCATCAACATTACGGGTGTAATTTTGGACTCTATTTCCGCCACTGGGACCGGCTTTGCGGCACCGACAAGGGCCTTGGCGATTTCGATCGCGACCATGCTGCTGCTGGGCGCCGCCGCGCCCGGGCCGAATGAGGGCGGGGCGCTCGACATCGAGTTGACCGGCCTGCGCTCAACCAAGGGCGTGGTGCGGATCTGCCTCGTCCGCGATCCGGGCGACTTTCCCGATTGCCGGGAGGGAAAGGGCGCGCTCAAGCGCACGCTGCCGGCCGGCAATCCGCGCATCCGCCTCGAAGGCCTGCCGATGGGTGACTATGCCATCGCGGTGATCCACGATGCCAATGGCAATGCGAAGCTCGATACCGTGCTGGGCATTCCGCGCGAGGGTTTCGGCTTCTCGCGCAACCCCGCGATCCGCTTTGGACCGCCGCGCTACGCCGATGCGCGCTTCACCCTCGGCGCTGATGCGCAACTGCAACAGGTTCGAATTCGCTATCTGTTATAGGAACTTGCGGGGATCGGGCCGCGTTTCGCGCCTGCAACATTCCTGAAGGCCAGTTCATGATCCGACTTTGCGGCGCCCTCCTTGTCCCGTTCCTTGCCATCGCACCCGCCTGTGCGCAGGACCAGACGGAGCCGCCGCCCGCCGCCCAGTCCGCCGAAGTGGCGGAAGCCGCCAGCGAAGGGGCGGCGCGGCTCACCCTCGGCGTCGGTGGCGCCTATTTCCCCGATTACGAAGGCTCCAGCCACAATCGCTGGACGCCGATCCCGGTCGCCAATGGCACAGTCGCGGGGATGAGCTTCACCCTGGTCGGTAACCGCGCCCAGCTCGACGTGATCCCCAACGCGACCGGTCCCGGCTGGGATATCCAGCTCGGCCCCGTCGCGGTCTACAACATGAACCGCTCGAACCGCGATTCCATCCACGATCCCCGCGTTCGCGCGCTCGGCGAGGTCGATTCTGCGCTCGAGGTCGGCGGCTATTTCGGCATCGGCCGCACCGGACTGATCACCAGCGACTTCGACAAGCTCTCGGTCACGCTCTCCTATCGCCGCGACGTGACCCGGGTGCACCGCGCCGGCATCTGGAACCCGGTGATCACCTATTCGACGCCGCTCAGCACCAAGGCGATGGTCAGCCTGTCAGCGTCGGCCGAGATCGTCGAGGATCGCTATGCGCGCACCTATTTCGGCGTCACCCCGGCGCAGAGCATCGCCAGCGGGCTTCCCGTGTTCCGTCCGGAGGGTGGGCAGAAGGACATCACCTTTGGTGGCTATGTCGCCTATGCGCTCACCGGCAATCTGACCAAGGGTCTGTCGCTGATCGCCGGCGGCACCTATCGCAAGCTGGTGAACGACTTCGCCGACAGTCCGCTGGTCAGCATCGCCGGCGATCGCAACCAATGGACCGGTGCGGCCGGGCTGGCGCTCACCTTCTGAGGCTGCGCCAGCGCGGCATGGCTCTGCGCATCGTCGGCTGGCAAGAGACTGATTCGATGCGATTGAACATGTAGCGATGCCCGGCGATGGGCTTCAATCCATATCAACAAATGCTTGGACGCGCTCCGGTTACGTCCTAAGACCAGCCATCCCCGGGGGACCGCTATGTCGCGGTTGAGAGGGAGGCCGCAGCCTCCGACCCGCCGAACCTGATCCGGTTGACACCGGCGTAGGGAGGGAGCGGCCGCCACCAGACGTCCGTCCTCTCCCCGAATGGAGAAGTGACGAATGGCCGACATCCCCGCCAAGACCGAACTCGCCGTCACTACCGGCGCGATCCGCGGCTCGAAGAAAATCCATGTCGGCCCGCTCAAGGTCGCGATGCGCGAGATCCATCTCGAGCCGGGCTCGGGCGAGGCCCCGGTCCGCGTCTACGACACGTCCGGCCCCTATACCGATCCCGACGCCCGTATCGACATCATGGCCGGCCTGCCCGAGCTGCGGCGCGACTGGATCCGCGCGCGTGGTGATGTGGAAGAAGTCACCCAGCGCGAAGTCCGTCCCGAGGATAATGGCCAGCTCGGCCCCGATCGCTCGGGTGGCGTCCAGCCCTTCCCGAACGTTCGCAAGAAGGTGCTGCGCGCCAAGCCGGGCATGAACGTCAGCCAGATGTATTACGCCAAGCGCGGGATCATCACGCCCGAGATGGAATATGTCGCCGAGCGCGAGAATCTCGGCCGCGCCCGCCTCGCCGAATATGTCCGCGACGGCAACAGCTTCGGCGCGTCGATCCCCGATTATGTGACCCCCGAATTCGTCCGCGAGGAAGTCGCCCGCGGCCGCGCGATCATCCCGAACAACATCAACCACCCGGAATCGGAGCCGATGGCGATCGGCCGCAACTTCCTGGTCAAGATCAACGCCAATATCGGCAACTCCGCCGTCGCGTCGAACGTGGCGCAGGAAGTCGACAAGATGGTCTGGGCGATCCGCTGGGGCGCCGACACGATCATGGACCTGTCGACCGGCCGCAACATCCACGACACCCGCGAATGGATCATGCGCAATGCGCCGGTCCCGGTCGGCACCGTGCCGATCTACCAGGCGCTGGAGAAGGTCGGCGGCATCGCCGAGGACCTGACCTGGGAGATCTTCCGCGACACGCTGATCGAGCAGGCCGAGCAGGGCGTGGACTATTTCACCATCCATGCCGGCGTCCGCCTGCCGTACGTGCCGCTCACCGCCAAGCGCGTCACCGGCATCGTCTCGCGCGGCGGCTCGATCATGGCGAAATGGTGCCTCGCGCACCACAAGGAGAGCTTCCTCTACGAGAAGTTCGACGAGATCACCGAGATCATGAAGGCGTACGACATTGCCTATTCGCTTGGCGATGGCCTGCGCCCCGGCAGCATTGCCGACGCGAATGACGAAGCCCAGTTCGCCGAGCTCTATACGCTGGGCGAGCTCACCCACCGCGCCTGGCAGCAGGACGTCCAGGTGATGATCGAGGGCCCCGGCCATGTGCCGATGCACAAGATCAAGGAGAATATGGACAAGCAGCTCGAGGCGTGCGGCGAGGCGCCCTTCTACACGCTTGGGCCGCTCACCACCGACATCGCGCCGGGCTATGACCATATCACCAGCGGCATCGGCGCTGCGATGATCGGTTGGTACGGCACGGCGATGCTCTGCTACGTCACGCCCAAGGAGCATCTCGGCCTGCCCGACCGTGACGACGTCAAGGTCGGCGTGGTCACCTACAAGCTCGCCGCGCATGCCGCCGATCTCGCCAAGGGGCATCCCGCGGCCAAGGTCCGCGACGATGCGCTGAGCCGCGCCCGCTTCGAGTTCCGCTGGCGCGACCAGTTCAACCTGTCGCTCGATCCGGACACGGCGGAGAAGTATCACGACCAGACGCTGCCGGCCGAAGGTGCCAAGACCGCGCATTTCTGCTCGATGTGCGGCCCGAAATTCTGCTCGATGAAGATCACGCAGGAAGTGCGCGATTTCGCGGCGAAGCAGAACGCGCCGGTAGAAGGTTTCCTCGCCGCCGAGGATGCCGAGGCCGGCATGGAAGCGATGTCGAAGCTCTATCACGAGACCGGCCGCGAGCTGTATATGGGCCAGGGCGACCGCGAGCACGATTGAGGAGAAGGGGTGATGCGTATCCTGGCAAAGCTGCTCGGCCGCATCGCCCGTTCCCGCCCGCAGCCGGCGCCGGCGGCCGTGCCCGCCTCGACAACGCCGCACCCCCGGCGCAACCCGCCGCATCCGGCGAATGTGCCCGGGCCCTTCTATGTCGAGGATGGCTGCTGTCTTGCCTGCGGCATATGGGAGGATGAGGCCGAGGGCCTGCTTGCCTGGCTCCCCGACGCGAAGCTGCCGCACTGCTATGTCGCGCGCCAGCCCGCGACCGACGCCGAATTCGCGCAGATGCTGACCGCGATGGAGATCAACGAGGTCGATTGCATCCGCGTCCATGGTTGCCGTCCCGATTGGGCCGAGCGTCTTCGTGCCGCCGGGCTCGGTGGCCAGATCGATCCGCCCGAGGGCCCGGCAACACGCTAGCCCTCGGCGGAGTCTTCTCCGAAACGGACAAGCCTGCGTCCAAAGACGAGCCAAAAGCCGATAGCCTCGCGCATGTTCAGCAGGGGGATGGCGGATGGTTCGGGGATGGCGGGAACTGGCCGGAGCGCTGCTCCTGTTCGGTGCTCTGGCGCCGATGTCGGCGGCGATGGCGCAGGAGGCCGGGCACATGCAGAATGGCCCGGACTTCTCGGATATCACCAGCAAGGCGGCGGCGAACAAGCTCGTCCGCCAGGGCCGCCTGGTGAGGATACACGCTTTCCCGTCCGAGCTGGGCGGACCGGATTACAAATACAACTTCGTCTATATACCGCCCGAGGTGGAGGCGGCGCGCCAGCTGCTGATCGGCACGCTCAAGCGCTTCACCGAGGAAGACCTGATCGACAAGCTCGACGTCGAGGCAGAGTATAAGGGCACCAGCATCATCCCCGCGCGCCTCCGCTATGTGGCGACGCACAGCCGGGGCGGAGAGCCTTTCGAGGCGGTGGTGGAGGTTTGGTAGTTATTCATTGGTGCGGCAAAGGCGTTAAGTATTTCTAATTCCGAAAGGAATATGCACGCATGGAGTGTTTTCCGAAGCTGGCGTCAAATGCCCAATTTGATCGTCGAAGAATATCTGCGGCTTCATAATGTCGAGAATATTTTTCTTCTCAATTCCACCGGTAAGAAAAAGTTCATCGGTCTCCAAGCCAAGATGTTTCATCGTGTTGATAAGGCGTTCGTGCGCGGGTGCGTTGCGAGCTGTTACGATTGATATTCTAATTGCCTTATCGGGGCCGTTCACTCGCTGAGGATTGGTCCCTTGCAGTTTCTGTATATCAGCTAACCTCTTCATGAGAGGCATAAGTGGGCCATCCTTCAGTGGGCGGTCCTTATTCTCAACTTCATAGTGAAAGAAAAGCGGCAGGCCGCCATCGGCATATTTAGATTCTGCTTCATCATCGACTAGGACGCCGTCGAAATCGAAAGCTATCCGTAGTTGATTGTCTCCATCGTCCATTGCTGCCGCAGCGCAGGGCAGCACATGGCCGGCAGGATACCCTCCAGCAACTGCCTCTCGCACCTCTTCCTTGTTGGTGCTTAGATACAGGCTCGCATTCACCGCCTTCATATATGGGTAAGGTGCTGCGCCAGAAAGAAAGAACGATCGACTGATATCGAGCCCATAGTAAGGCATCGCATCCATCATCCGGAGGCCCGCTTCTGGGTCATTGCGAGATAGCATTATGACTTCCACCGGCGATTGATCCGGGAAAATCTTGTTGAGATGCAGGAGTCGCTTAATGAACGGGAAGGCTGCTCCTGGCGATGGAACCTCATTGCGATGTTCGGCTTGATAGGCACGAAACGCTTCCAAACCTTCTGAAGCGAAAATTTCATGCTCTTTTGAAAAGTCGAAAAGAGCTGTCGATGTTATGCCAACTACGAGTTTCTGTTCGATAGGATAGGGCATGATGAAGACTTAAATCGTTTCGCCAATACAGCAGATATGGGGCTGATAATGGTTTTGTCCATATCGTTTAAGCATTCGCTGTAGGCACCGCCTAAATCATATCGTGCTGATCGTCAGTGACTATGATCGGGCGCTTGCCTTCTTCATCGGCAAGCTCGGCTTCTCGCTCGTCGAAGGTGCATACCAGCCCGAGCAGGATAAGTGCTGGGCGCAGAATCCGGCCTCCGTTCGTCCAGCTCTACGGCAAGGTCGCGGAGTTCGGGAATCTTTAAGGCAATCGCTTGGGCCTGATCGAGCACACGCCCGCCTGACCGTCGCCATCCGATTTGCCTGCAAAGCCATGCAGCTATATTCTCTACAGGATTCGCGCTGGAGCGTTCGCCATGGCACAAGCTGTTGCAGGCTGCGCTCATCCTGTTCGGGATCTGGTCGAGCCTCGTCCATGCCGGAATCATGGCCGCCCAGTCCTTCGCCGAGCCGATGCACATGGGTCACCTACCCGGCGACGTTTCGGCGCTGCTGATCATGGCGGCCGCGCTGGCATGGTTGCTTCATGCCGATCGCGCAGTGATCGCCAATGGCTGATGGCCCTGCCCAGCCGCACCCGCTGGCTATGCCCAGACCGCCCGCGCCACGTTGCGCGCCGGCAACAATGTCGTGATGAAAGCGGAGGTGCGTGCAACGCCGCTGGAGCCGCTTGCCATTGGCGGGATGGTTGCCGCGATCCTGCTTTCGATCCGGCCCATCGTCCACGCCAGCCGTACCCGCGAGGCACTGCCGCCCCGTCATTGAAGCGTCTCGTTCAGAGCCCCCGGC
>PJUL01000173.1_pt1 | contig 54944 bp, 52 predicted proteins | sample 1512221 | NCBI WGS metagenome assembly PJUL01 (sample SAMN08177667, study PRJNA422409) | Feces metagenome, whole genome shotgun sequencing project.
CCTCGACAGCCTGGACTTCTCGCCCTATCCGGTGGCCAACAGGGTCGGTCCCGTTGTCGGCGAACTCTATGGCGTGGGCGATCCGGAACGGGCCTTCAATTTCGGCCTCGAACGGCTGCTGGACGGCCTGGCCTGCCTGATTGCGAAAAAGACGGGATGATCTTGCGCATAGCCGGCTGGAATTGGTTCGCCTGGCCACTTCCACCCGACAAGACATATGAGCCAAGGAAGGAGGCCGATGCATTCGAGAAGCAGTTGTCGCGGATTGCGCTCTAACGGGAGAAAGTCAGGGTATGGAAAGTCTCGTTGGTTGTGTGGCAGGCACCAAAACCGACAATGCGACATCGCCGATGTTTGCGCAGACTAACTACGTCGCCAAGGCCATGGCCTCGTCAGCGAGGCCTTAACGATCGGCCAGAGCGGCTCGCCGCCATCGTGAGTGTTTCGAAGAAACCTTGGCTCACATCGCCAGCGGTCACCATGACGTCGTGATCGACCGACCGCTGCGACCAGCGCGAGTGGTTGGTGTGCAGATCAAAGATGACCCAGAGCCTAATGCCAGCACCCTATGAGTGCTGAAGACGAGGCAAACTACCACGCTGTCTGGATCAACCAGCCATGGCCGCATGACTTAAACCAAATAGCCTCCGGCAAACCGGGGCGGTTCAGTATGGTTTGATGAAAACCATGGTGCGGAAGTCATCTTGGCACAAATCAGGATACTTGACGGCTTTGCAGGCTATAGCGTTGTTCTATAGCGAGTCTCCAACTTCGGTATTTGTCACTGCATAGCAGCTTTCCTATCAAGCGAGGCATAGTGAATCTGAAGCGAGCTAGACCAAATGGCCCACGTCAAACGCAGTATCGTCCGCCCATCCAAGGAAGAAATCGCGGCGATTGCCGAGTATCGTCCTGCGACCATTCACGAGGCCCAGGGTCGACTTGGCGCTCTTGATAGCCGTATCAAGCCCGTGCAGCCTGGCATGTGGTTTTGCGGGCCGGCCGTTACCGCACAGTGCCATATCGGCGATAACCTGATGATCTTCGAGGCTGTCAGCCTTTGCCAGCCAGGTGATATTCTGGTCGTCAGTGCCGGCAACAATCCTGAGCAGGGCGGCTTCGGCGACGTGTTGGCAACCGCCTGCATTTCACGCGGCATTGCCGGCGTGGTGATCGATGCAGGCGTGCGTGATGGCCGCGCTTTGCGTCAGATGGGCCTACCTGTCTTTTCGCTGAGCCTCTGCATCAAGGGTACGTCCAAAGACACTCTGGGCACGATCAACAAGCCGGTGGTTATTGGCGGCCAGCTGATCAGTCCGGGTGATATCATTGTCGGCGATGACGATGGCGTGGTGGTGGTGCGCAAGCCTGCGATGGACGTCGCCGCCGCCTGCGCTGCGCGTGAGGAAATGGAGGCGGGCCTGGTTGCGCTCTACAAGCAAGGGCAGTTCGACATTGAAGACCGCTACGAAATGATGCGCAAGAAGGGCTGCGTCTGGGAGGACTGATCACCGGCCGCAATGAACCGAGAGGCCCTGTCCGCTGGACGGGGCCTCTCTTGTTATGCCAAGGATGCCAAGTGTAGTTTTCACCTTTATTGCACGACGGCAAAAGCTGATGGATGCCCGGCCTAACTCCAACAACCTGCGGCTGAACCAGAACCGGATGCTGATCCAACGGGCGGTCGACTGTCGTCGCCTGACCTATTATATCGCCGTCGCTGAAGCCGGGTCGATTGCGAGCGCCGCCCGTCAGCTCAATCTGGCACAACCTTCGCTGAGCCATCATATCAAGGATATGGAACGCCTGCTTGGCGTTGCCTTGTTCAATCGCCACCCGCGCGGCGTTTCGCTGACCGAGGCCGGAAATGCATTGCTGGAACATGCACGGCTGATCGTCGAAGCAATCGACCGGGGATCGGTCGACCTGCAACGTATCGTAGACAGGGCGCCACGTCGCCCGGTGCGCGTCGCCATGATCCGCTCCTGGGCCATCGAATTCGCTCCGGCCCTGATTGCAGCGACCCATCTGGCGATGCCTGACATCTCCCTGCAGATACTGGAAGTTCGGGATGCCGAATGCGAAAGCCTTCTGGCAACGCAGCGGGTTGATCTGACGGTGACACTACAAAGCCATGACGATGGCAATGATGACCTGTTGGTTCGGGAAAACCTGCTGCTGGTTTCCTCAAGTCCACTGGATGCCAAAGTGGCCTTCTCGGCGTTGAAAGACCGACCACTTATCCTCGCGCCCAAGGAGAATTCCTTGCGCAGGCTGGTAGATCAGCAGGCCCGCAAATCCGGCATCGTGCTCCATCCACATACCGAGATCGAGGGGCTGGATACGACCAGGCGCGCTGTTCATGCGGGCATTGGACAGGCGATCCTGTCGCAACTCGCGGTGCGTGGGGATATAGAATCGGGTCGTCTCTATGGGGCGGAAATTGTCGCGCCGGCGCTAACCCGGCCCGTTTTCCTCCGCCATGGCGGATTGCTGGATAGCGAAACCCTGAAGCGGTTTCGTATGCTGCTACTCGATGTTTATCACACGGTGTCCGCATCGCCGAGCTAGCGTGGCCAGGTCCCGCCTTCCTGCCGTCGGCAAGCAAAGAGCGCCGGTCGAAACCAGCGCTCCTCAAAGTGTTTGATCGGGGTCACGCGGCGGCAGCGCTTCGCCTGCGGCTCCACACCGTCATGCCTGAGAACAGCACGGCGACAACAAGGAATGTCACGGCGATCGGGCTGTTGAAGAACTTCGTGAAGTCACCGTCGTTCATCATCAGACCACGCCGCAGATTGATCTCCAGAAGTGGCCCCAAAATGAAGCCAACCACGAGCGGCGCAAAAGGGAAATCGAACTTCATCAGCACATAGCCCAGCAGGCCGAAAAAGCCGAACACCACGACGTCGAAGGAAACATTATTGGCCGAGTAGGCTCCTACTGCACACATCGCAATAATGATCGGGAACAGATAGAATCGCTTGATAGCCAGCATGCGGACGAAAATCTTGATGCCGAAGAACTGGACGATCAGCATCATCAGATTGCAGATCATCAGTGCCGCAAAGATCGAATAGAGCAGATTGGCGTTGGTCACTATGAGCAAGGGCCCTGGGGCCATGCCGTAAAGCGTCATGGCGCCCAGCAGAAGCGCTGTCACGATGTCGCCGGGGATACCCAGTGTCAGGAGTGGAATCATGTTCCCGCCCACCACGGCATTGTTCGAGGTTTCCGAGGCCACCAGTCCTTCCATCGAGCCCTTGCCGAACTCCTCGGGGGTCTTTGAGATGTTCTTGGCGGCACTATAGGCGATGAGGCTGGCGGCGCTGCCGCCAATTCCGGGCAGAATTCCGATGCCGGTGCCAATTACCGACGAGCGAATGGCATTGGGCGTCTGCTGAATGACTTCTTTCAGGGAGACGCCGAAACCGCGAATTTTGAAAACGATCGGTTTTGCGGCCTCGCTATTGGGATCGTAAGCCGCAGCCTTGACGATTTCGCTGATGGCAAACATGCCTACGAGCACTACCAGCGGCGTGAAGCCCCCTGAAAGCTGGTAGAAGCCAAAGGTGAAGCGGTCGGTATAGTCGATCGGGGCAGACCCCACAGTGGTCAGCAACAGGCCGATCAGCCCGGACACGATGCCCTTGACGAAAGATTCGCCGGTCAGGCTGCCCAAAATGGTCAAGGCGAAAACAGTGGCGGCGAAGTATTCCACCGGTCCGAAGCGCATGGCGAAGCTGGCCAGGGGTGGCGCGATGAACAGCAGGGCGATGATGCTGAACAGGCCGCCGATGAACGAAAACACCACAGAGGCGCCCATGGCCCGACCAGCCTCGCCCCGGCGGGCCATCGGATAGCCATCGAAAGTCGTCGCCACCGATGCCGGCGTACCAGGAATATTGACCAGGATGGCCGCGATGAAGCCGCCAGACGACCCGCCGATATAGAGCGCCATCATCAACGCTATAGCCACGATGGGGTCCATGCCGAAGGTCAAAGGCAGAAAAAGCGCCACGGCTGTCGCCGCGGACAGGCCGGGAATGACGCCGAAAATAATACCAAGGACGACGCCGACCAGCATCAGAGCCATGGCCTGCAAGCTCAGAACGGAAGCAAATCCGCCAACAATCAGATCCAGCATTGGGTTATCCGATCAGCCCAACGGGCAGGAACAGGTAGAATACCTGTGCGAAGAGGAAGTAGGTCACCCCTGAGGTGACGATGGCAGCCAGGCCGATCATGACGACAGGCGGTTTTTTGCCGTGCTCGACCAGCAACAGTGCCTGCATGAAGATGTAGAGTGTGGTGGCCACCAGATAGCCCAGCGTTTCGAAACTGACCGCGTATGCGACGATCAGTAACAAGGACAGCCAGTCGGCATAGTCACGCAGGAGACTCCCGCTGCTGGGGCGCCGTGTTTCCTTCGTAGTTCCCCCAAGCACCACACGCTTGCGGACGGCTCCGGCAAGCATGATGGAACAGCATACGAAAAGGAGTCCGGCGACAACCTTGGGGAAGAAGTCAGGCCCAACGGCCATGTTGGTTTTGGCGACGATACCGCCAGATGCGAAGAACACCACCACAGACACCACAATAAGCAGCGCGGAGGAAATGATGTCCATGTCGGTTTTGCTCATGAGGTCCTCAAAGCAGTACGGGCCGGGATTTCCCCGGCCCTTGGATTAGTCTCAGAAGCGATCCGCCGCGACCATTTCAGTCATGGCCGTGAAACCCGGCTCGATGGCCTTGAGGTAGTCATACGCTTCCGAAGCGCCACGGAAATCGGCGATGAAGTAGGAGGCGTTGAATTCCGCTTCAACGGCCGGATCTTCAAGAGTGGTCTGGAGCGCCTGCGCGAAAGCATCCTTGACGGCATCAGGCGTCCCCTTGGGTGCGACGATGACGTAGAACATGTTGAAATTGGCACCAAAATCCACGCCGCCCTCGGCAAAGGTGGCGACATCGGGGAGCAATGTGCTGCGTTCCGATCCCAGCGTGCCCAGAACCTTCAACTGCCCCGCCGCGACATAGTCTTTGACCAGAGAGTAGTTGGTCGTGAGCACATCGACCTGACCGGTGATGGCGGCGACGATCTTGTCGACCCCCGAACCGGTATCGATCTTCTTGAGGTCACCGCCGATTGCGCGCTCATAGGCGATGGCCTGCAGATGAGACGGCGCCCCCACCGTTGCGGCATATGACACGGTGTCTGGCGCAGCGAGCACCGCCGCATTGAGTTCTTCAACGGTGTTGTAGGGCGCTTCGGCGCGCGTCACCCAGATCAGGGTGTCCGAATAGGTGCCGATGCTCACTATGTCGAAATCGTCCATAGTGACATCCATCGAACCTGCTACTGGCCCGGTAAAGAGCACGGTATTGAACATCAACAGCGTGTGGCCATCCGCAGCGGAATCCAGCAGTTTGTGCGCCGCAATATTGCCGCCACCGCCATCGGTGTTGACCACCACGATGGGTTGACCAAGGTTGCCGGAAAGGTGCTTGGCAGTGATGCGAGCGTTAAGGTCAACGTCGCCACCCGGCTTGAACGGCACGATCAACTGGATGGGCTTGCTCGGATAGTCCTGCGCGGCAATCGGCAGTGTGCCAACCAGTCCTGTCAAAAGCGCAAGCGTATAAGCTAAGGACTTTCTCATAATTTCTCCTCCGACCGGATGAACGCTCTCATGGCGTTACCACCGAAATGTTATCGATAACATCGATACTTGTACATATGTGTCCGGTATCGATCATACGCCGCGCGACCCAAGAATGGGACCGCTCCGGGTTCTAATATGTGTTAGGCTTGGCGCATCATACCCACAAATATCAAAGTTGAGGGCAAGGTATAGAAATTCGCTATATCCTTGCCCGTGCTGCCCTGCATGGCGAGATGTGACGTGCTGCCGGCCGGACGATGCACTCAGAATCTGAACCATTCACGGTTTGGGCCCGCGTCTAAATTCTCCGTTCAGAGGGGTCATTTTGCCGCCGACATACCCGTCCATTTTCGACCCTACGAAGGATTACCTGCTTCGGCAGCTTTGATCATTCCAATCGACAAGAGAGTTGGGCAAGTACAGGCGGCACTTTAGTTGCAACCCACTTCAAGTGGACACCGTAGCCACCCTGCCAGAAATAGTTATCGATAACACTTGACTCTCGATCGGTCATTGATGCACAAATGCGCTAATATATAAGCTGGCCACTTAGATGGCTGCGGGAGGAACGGTAGTGGATTTGGTGCTTGAACAGGCGCAACCGTTGGATCGGGGTCGGCAGGCCGCGCCTCAGATTTATGAGCAGCTGCGTCAGGCCATCATCACACTGGAGCTGCCGCCAGGTTCGCCACTCTCGCGGGCCGCCCTGATGGATGTGTTCGGCGTCAGCCAGACGCCTATCCGCGAGGCACTCATTCGACTGGTCGATGAAAACCTCGTTGATGTCTTTGCTCAGCATAAGACCCGTGTCAGTCCCATTGATCTGTTCCACGCCCGTGAGACACACCTGCTGCGGCGGTCCATCGAAATCGAAGTGGTGCAGGTTTTGTCCCTGGCCGAAGACAAGTCGTTTGCCCGGCCGCTCGAATGGGATCTTGAGTTGCAGCGCACGGCGTTGGCCGAGGGCAATCTGGCTCCCTATCTGAAAAGCTCCCTGAATTTTCACAAGGCGCTGTTTGAGCAGGCCGGCGTTAGCTCGCTATGGACATTGGTCCGCAGCAGGAGCGGACATATTGACCGCATCCGGCGGATGGATCCGCCCGATCCGGCGACCAATGTTGCCGAGCACATAGAAATCCTCAACGCAATTCGTGAGGGAGAGGCGGTCAAGGCGCAGGAGTTGATGCGTGCCCATATCGGTCGCGCCTTTGCCAATCTGGAGGGAATCCGCGAGCGATGGCCTCAGTATTTCTAGTGGAGCTGCAGCCCTAAGGGCGCGCATCAGCAGAGCCCCATAGACCGAACATCTCTTATCGGCCCCGTCGAGCGAGCGGCGGCCGCTGGATAAACACATTCTTTCGCTCATTCGGGAGGAGCCGAAAATGACGTTTGATATCTTGAAGACTGCGCGCACTGCGGGCTTTTTGGCAGCATCGCTGCTGACCCTCGCGGCGGGAACAGCACTGGCCATCAGTCCGGAGGAGCTGGAAGCCAAGGCCAATGAAGAAGGCGTGCTGCTACTCTACACATCCAATCTGGACGTGATCATGAAGGTCATTGCGCCTGCATTCGAAGCCGCCCATCCGGGCGTTCGCGTGAGCTGGATTCGCCTGCCTTCGACGACCGTGTTCAACCGATATGTTGCGGAATCCGAGGCTGGCGTGGTGCAGGCTGACCTGCTCTGGACGGCATCGCAGCAGCTTTATCAGGAGCGGCCGGAAATGTTCATGGAACTTTCCGCCGACCTCGTGCCGAACCTTGCCGTCCCAACCGCCATCGAAGCGCCGAACGACCATTACGTCGTCGTTGCCTCGACACCGCATAACCTGACCTACAGCACGGCGGCGGTCTCCCCTGCCGATCTGGAGGCCCATCTGGCCAGTTGGGAGGATCTGACGGATCCGCATTGGGCGGGCCGCGTGGCGATGGTCGATCCGCGCGGATCGGCTAGCGTGTCGTCATTCCTGCTGCGGATGCGCGACACTTATGGCGCCGAGTGGCTGGCCGCGCTGGGCAAGCAGGTGGAGCTGGTGGATCGTGGCAGTACGGGCGCGCAACAGGTGGCGGCAGGCGCCTTCGACATCGTCTTCCCCACCGATCCCTCTCACAGCGGCGACCTGAGGGAGCAGGGCGCTCCGGTGGCGCTCTGGTCTCCGAGCGGTCCGGCACACCAGCTTGAACACAGCATGGCCATTCCCAACGAGTCCACGCATCCGGCGGCGGCTCAGCTGTTCATGCAATGGGTGCTGAGCCCAGAGGGTCAGACGGTGTTGTGTGACGTGAACATGGTGCCGCTGCGGGAAGCTGGCGACGCGTGCCCCGTTCTGTCTCCTGAACGTGTCAGCCCGACGGATTCGGTGGCCGACGAAATCCAGAATGAGATGATCAGGCAGCTTGGTCTCGAACCGTAAGCGGAGCCGAATGGTCAAACTGAAAGGCACCGCTAATGGCGGTGCCTTTCTCCTCCGAACAGCGAGCATATGATGAGCACACTACCCCGAATCGAGGTGCGCAACCTCACCAAGAGCTTCCGCCGCGCCGGCGGGGATCTCATCCGTCCGGTCGACGACATTACGCTGACGGTGACCGAAGATGAGATGGTCGTCCTGCTGGGGCCCAGCGGCTGCGGCAAGACCACGCTGCTGCGCTGCGTTGCCGGCCTCGAGCGTCCCGACACCGGCGAAATCATCATCGACGGCAAGGTTGTATTCTCGTCGCAGAAGGGCATTTTCCTGCCGCCTGAAAAGCGCGGCATCAGCATGATCTTTCAGTCTTATGCGCTGTGGCCGCATATGACCGTGTTCGAGAATGTGGCCTATCCGCTGCGTTCGCAAAAAATTGCCGAAAGCGAGATCAAGGCACGGGTGAACAGCGTTCTCGAAGCCGCTGGCGTCGGCAATCTTGGCGCGCAACATCCCGGTCGCATCAGCGGCGGGCAGCAGCAGCGCGTGGCGCTGGCGCGCGCGCTGGTTTCGGGGTCATCCGTGGTGCTGTTCGACGAACCGCTTTCCAATGTGGATACCCAGGTCCGCGCCCGCCTGCGTCTGGAACTGCGGCGACTGCACCGGGAGATCAAGTTCTCGGCGCTTTATGTGACCCATGATCAGACCGAGGCACTGGAACTGGGTAACCGGGTCGCCATCCTCGATCGTGGTCGGATTTCCGATCTTGGCGCACCGCGCCGGGTCTATGAAGCGCCGGCCAATGAATATGTGGCCAACTTCGTCGGCGTCGCCAATCTGGTGCCGGCAAAGGTGTTGGCACAGACTGGCGAAGCACTAGCGATCAATACGGCGCTGGGTGATTTCACAGTCGCACGCCAAGCGAACCAAGATCAGTGGAAGGCTGGGGACGAGGCTATCGCCGTGGTCCGCCCTGAACACCTGCGTTTTGTTAAGCCCGGTGAGAATGTAAGCGGCAATGTCATTTCCGGCCGGGTTGATACGACAATGTTTGCCGGGCCGCATACCGAGGTCGTCGTCATGGCCGATGGCGTGCTGTTGCGCGTCTGGGCCAATCCCCAGGATGCCTCCGAATTGGCAGAGGGCGGCGAGGTCAGGCTCGCGGTTCGGCCTGAAATGCTCCACCTCGTGCCTGCCGGTTCGAAGGGAGCAGCATGATGGATCGTCTCGACGAAAAGCCTAGGTCAACGTCGCCCTTGGTGAACGCGCTCGCGCGGGTCGCTGCGCGCCCTTATGCGGTCCTGACCGTGCTCGCCATGGCGTTCTTCGCCATTCTGATCGTTTACCCTCTGGGCCGCATCGTCTTCCGCACCTTCATTCAGGACGGTCAGTTCAGCCTTGCTGATGTGATCTCGGTGTTCTCGGCGCCCTGGTTACCGACGGTTTTGTTCAACACAGTCGTGGTTGTCGGCGTGAGCACTGTTATCGCCGTCGCTGTGGGTGTCGTCCTCGCCTGGGTCAATGAGCGGACTGATGCCGGCTTTGGCACTCTGGGCACGATCTTGCCGGTCATTCCACTGCTGTTGCCCGGCGTGGCCATTGCCATCGGCTGGGTTTTCATCGGCGCGCCGCGTGTTGGCTATATCAATGGACTGCTGTCCATGTTGCCGGCCCCACTGAACTGGCTACAGGTCAACATCAACTCCTGGGGCGGGCTGATATTCGTTTTCAGCCTCAACGGCATTCCCTATGTCTATCTCGTGGTTTCGGCCGCGCTCAAGAATGTCGATCCCGCGCTGGAGGAGGCCTCGCGCATCAGCGGCGCGGGCTTGCTGCGCACCTTGCGATCAGTGTCCCTTCCCGTCGTCGGGCCCGCCATCATCTCGGCGACACTGCTCGCCTTCATCAATGGCCTCGGAACGTTCTCGACGGCCGTGATTATCGGGACGCCAGCGCAGGTGGACCTGTTGACGACGCGGATCGTTACTGCACTGACCCGCAGCTTTCCGCCCGACTTCGCCGCTGCCCAGATTCTCAGCCTGATCATGCTCGTTGCCGTCGGCTTTGTGTGGTGGGGGCAGACACAGGTGGCGCGCAGCGGTCGCTTCGTGGCGCTGGGTGGCAAGGCAAGCGGCTCGGCCATGTTGCCGCTGGGGCGCTGGCGCTGGCTGGCACGCAGCTACACGATCGTCGTCATTCTCGTGACCACAATCCTGCCCGCAACGGCGCTGCTGATTGTGGCCTTGCAGCCCTATTGGACACCAACGATCGATATCGCCTCGTTCAGCCTGCGCAATTTCAACGAGGTGCTGTTCGTCAACCGCGTCACCGTACCCGCCTTCCAGAACAGCGTCATGCTGGCTTTTGTCGGTGCCAGTATCGCCATGGCCATTGCCATTCTTTCGGCCGTCTTCATGTCGGGCAAACGGAACTGGCTGGGCAGTTCGGTCGACTTCTTCCTCAAGGTGCCTGCCATCCTGCCACACCTGATCATTGCCGTGGGCCTGTTACTGTCGTTTGGGGGCGCTCCATTCTATCTGTCTGGCACGCCGCTCATTCTGCTGCTGGCGCTGGTGGTGATGTACATCTCGCCAGGCGCCATCGCAGCAAGTTCTGCGGTAGATCAGGTCGGCAATGACCTCAAGGAGGCCTCGCGTATCGCAGGGGCATCCGAAGGCCGCACGGTCTGGCGCGTGGTCATGCCTCTGTCGCTTGGCGGTTTCGTGGCCGGCTGGACCATCGTCTTCGTGCACATGATGGGTGACCTGTCGGCCGCTGCCATCCTTGCTGGCCTCAAAACGCCAGTCGTGGGCTATGCGATGCTCGAGATCTGGGAGTCCGGCACGTTCGGCGTGCTTGCTGCCTTCTCGGTCGTGCTCTGCATCGCCAACCTCACCATCGTCGGCCTCATGATGGGGCTCATCAATCTCTATCGAAAATACGCTTTCTGACATCGCGTCGGCAGCAGCAATAGGAGACGTTATGTTTGTAAATGATCTGATGAGGCGGCCGAACAAGGTTCGTGCCAAGCTCGCGCGCGGAGAAAGCGTCGTTGGAACGGCCATCTATTCCAGCAGCCCCGCCATGGTTTCGGCCGCTGGCTATGCCGGAATCGATTTTGTGCGCATCGACAACGAGCATTCCTGGCGGCGCGATGAATCCCTGGAGAATATGATCAGGGCGGCGATCATTGCTGATGTGGTTCCGATTGTGCGGGTAGACAGGGACGATCCCTTTTTGATCCGCAAAGTGCTTGAGATCGGTGCAGGCGGGGTGCTTATACCCAACGTCACTTGCCTGCAGGATGCAAAGGATCTGGTGAAGGCTGCCAAGTTCGCCCCGATGGGAGAACGTGGCATCGGTCCACTCTGCCAGTCCGGCGAGTGGGGCAATCGGGACCGGCAAGAATGGATTTCCTGGAGCAACCGCGAGCCTCTGGTCGGCGTGATGATCGAGAGTGCAGACGTGCTCGCCGACATCGACGCAATCATGGCGCTCGATGGCATCGACTTTGCCGCTTTCGGCCCATCGGACTATTACATGTCCATTGCGTCTGGCTCGGAAGCGGACAAGGCAGCGGAAATTCAGGCGGCCCTGCGCACCACCATCGCGGCAGCCAAACGCTCCGGAAAGCACGTCATTTACGGCGCTGGTCTCGACGAAGCCGAGCCCAAGGCGCTGCGCGAACTGGGCATCACCATGATCTGTGTGTCTCATGACGTGGTCATGATCCGCAAGATTCTTGAGACGCGGGTGCAGGAATTCGCAGCGGCGAATGCGGCGTCAGCCTGACAGCTGAAATATACCACGCGGATTGCCGGGCCCTGGGCCCGGCAATTTCTTTTATAGCTCTAAGCAGAGAAAGCTATCTGCACCTTCATCGCCTCACGACGATTCGATGCCAATTCGAACGCCTCGACCGCATTTGACAAGGAACGGGTGTGGGTAATCAGCGGCGCGACATCGATCAACTTCTTGCGCATCAGCTCGACCGCCAGTGCGAACTCTTCGTGGAAGCGGAACGAGCCGCGCAGCTCGAGTTCTTTGGCGGTAATCGCCTGCATGGGCAGCGTCATGTCACCGCCCATACCCAGTTGCAGGATGACGCCGCGCGGGCGCAATGCCCCAATGCCCGCAGCCAAGGCGGGGGCTGCCCCTGAGCACTCATAGAGGATATCGAAATAGCCTTTGTCCGGCGCATAAGCGGCCAGTGCATCAGGCTGTGTGCCGGTGTTGATAACCCGGTCAGCACCGGCTGCCTTGGCTATGCCCAGGGTGAAATCCGACAGGTCGGTGGCGACGATTTCGGCGGCGCCCGCACGACGCGCCGCAAGAATCGACAGTACCCCAATGGGACCGCTGCCCGTCACGAGCACGCGTTTGCCAAACATCTGTCCGGCGCGGCGGGTAGCATGCAATGTCACGGCCAACGGCTCGGCCATAGCGGCTTCGCCGGGCGTCAGGCCATCGGCCGGAACGCACTGGCTCGCCATGGCCACCAGCCGCTCGCGGAAAGCGCCCTGAATGTGGGGGAAGGGCATGGCCGAACCATAAAACCGCATGTTGAGGCACTGATTATGCAGACCCTCCGCGCAATATTTGCAATGGCCGCATGGGCGCGAGGGCGACACGGCGACCAGTTGACCCACAGTCAGATCCTGGACTCCTCCGCCGAGCGCCTCGACATAAGCGGAAACTTCATGGCCGAGCACCATCGGCTCGCGGAGCCTGACAGCACCAAAGCCGCCATTCTGAAAATAATGCAGGTCCGAGCCACAGATACCGCCGGTGGCGAGACGAAGCGAGACTTCACCAGGCCCCGGCTGTTCGACAGCACAGTCTTCGATGCGCAGGTCCCTTGCAGCATGAATGACAATGGCTTTCATCACAGCACCGGGGTCAGCAAATCGCGGCCGGCGAAATGCGCGGAAAGATTGTCACGCAGCAATTGACCCATGGCCTTGCGCGTCTCGATCGTGCCGGACGCATGATGAGGTTGGAGCAGAACATTATCCAGGGCGAGGAAACGTGGATCAAGCTGAGGTTCCCCTTCGAAAACGTCGAGTGCGGCGGAGCCGAGGCTTCTGCTTTCCAGTGCTGCGAGCAGTGCTTCCTCATCGATGTTGGAGGCGCGGGAAATGTTTATGAGCATGCCATCGGGACCCAGAGCTTCGATGACTGACTTGCCGACGATATGCCGGGTCTGTGCTGACGCAGCGAGCGTCACGAAGAGAAAGTCCACATCCCGCGCCAGCTCAACGGGATCAGCGACAAAGCGCCAGTTTTCGGGCGCGAAACTCTTTGCCGAAATGTCGCTATAGGAAATCTCGAGGTCAAAGCCCGCCAGGCGCTTTGCGACTTCATAACCAATTCGACCCAGGCCGAGCACGCCGGCCTTTTTGCCCCAGACGCGACGCTTGAGCGGATAAAGCCCCTTCGCGGCCCATGACCCGTCGCGGACCCAGCTTTCGGCGCCGATCATGCCACGCGACAGCACCAGCATCATCGCAATGCCCAGATCGGCCACGTCATTGGTCAGAACGTCAGGCGTATTGGTGACGCGAATGCCGCGCGCCCGGCACGCATCCAGGTTCACCGCGTCATAGCCGACGCCATAGACACCGATGACTTCCAGGTTCGGACAAGCGGCGATGATGTCTGCCGATGCGCCAAGCTCGCCGCGCGTCGCAATACCCCGGATGGAGGTTCCGACCTCGGACAGCAGCGCTCCCTTATCCGCAGCCAGATCGTAGCGATGGATGATGAATTGCTCGTCCAGAGGGACCTGATCCCATTCGGGGTATGGGCCCATTTGAAGAATATGCGGTTTGGTCATAGTCGCTGCTTTTCACTTGACAGAAATTGTTATCGATAACAAACAGAAGATACAGCATCTGTCGAGCCTTAAATTGGCGAGGAGCCTACATGCAGATTTTTGACCTTACCGGTCGCCGAGCACTGGTCACCGGATCCTCGCAGGGGATCGGCATGGCCTTGGCGCGCGGGCTGGCCCAAGCTGGGGCCTCGGTTGTTCTCAATGGCCGGGACGCCGACAAGCTGGCCGCAGCAGCGCAGCAGATTCCCGGCGCGCTCACCCTGCCCTTCGATGTGACGGACCATGCTGCAGTGCGTGACGCGGTCGATGCCTTCGAGGCCGAACATGGTCCTATCGACATTCTGGTCAATAATGCCGGTATGCAGTATCGCGCGCCGCTGGAGGATTTTCCGGCGGATGCGTTTGCCATGCTGTTACAGACCAATATCGCCAGCGTGTTTAATGTCGGTCAGGCCTGCGCAAGGCACATGATTGGCCGTGGCGCGGGCAAGATCATCAACATTGCCAGCGTCCAGACCTCACTGGCCCGCCCCTCGATCGCACCCTATACGGCCACCAAGGGAGCGGTGGGCAACCTGACCAAGGGCATGTGCACCGACTGGGCCAAATATGGCCTGCAATGCAATGCCATCGCGCCCGGCTATTTCGATACGCCGCTGAACGCCGCGCTGGTTTCCGATGAGACCTTTTCGGCATGGCTCGAGAAGCGCACGCCTGCCGGGCGCTGGGGCCGTGTCGAAGAGCTGGTGGGCGCCTGCATATTTCTGGCGTCCGACGCGTCCACATTCGTCAACGGGCATACGATTTATGTCGATGGCGGCATAACGGCTTCGCTGTGATGAAAATCGTGGTCATGGGTGTTTCAGGTTGTGGCAAGTCGACTTTGGGGGCGGCATTGGCCGACGCGCTGGGCCTGGCTTTTCATGAGGGAGACGCCCTGCACCCACCAGCCAATATCGTTATGATGCGCAACGGCATTCCCCTGACCGATGCTGATCGGTGGCCCTGGTTGGATCAGGTTGGAGATGTGCTGAAACGAGCGGGGGCCGGGGTGGTCAGTTGCTCGGCGCTCCGCCATGCCTATCGTGACCGCATTCGGGCGCGCGCGGGTGAACCGGTTCGCTTCATCCATCTTGCCGGTAATCGTGACCTCCTGGCTACCCGCATGGCCGCACGGGAAAGCCACTACATGCCGCTCTCCTTGCTCGACAGCCAAATGGCAACACTTGAGATGCCGGAGCCCGAGGAAGCACTCACCCTTGATATTGCCTTGTCCCCCGATGCGTTGCTGCAGACTTCGCTCGACTACCTCAAAGGATACCAGCCATGACGGAGTATATTGGACTTATCGGCGCTGGCGCCATGGGCGGCGCGATCGGCGCGCGCCTCGCCACAACGGGAACAAATCTAAAGGTCTTTGACCTCGACCCCATAAAAGTCGCCGCTCTCGTCGATAAAGGTGCGGTCGCCGCCAGCAGCACAGCCGAACTTGGGCGGAATGCGCGTGCTGTGATCGTCAGCCTCAATAGCGCGGCCATCGTTCGCGCCGCCATTTTCGGAAAGAACGGCCTGGCAGACGAAGCAGAAAAGGGTCTTTTGGTCATCGACATGTCATCCATAGACCCGATGGCGACCCGGGACCTCGCCGCCGAAGCCGAAGCGCACGGTTTGCGTTGGGTCGATAGTCCGCTCTCGGGCGGCGCGCCCAAGGCCGAGATCGGGCAGTTGACCTTAATGCAGGGCGGCACCGAGGCCGATGTCCTCGAAGCGCAGGGCATTCTGGCACAGGTTGCGTCAAACCAGACCCATATGGGACCCATCGGCGCCGGACAGACGACTAAAATCATCAATCAGGTGCTGTGCGGGCTTGGTTTCATGGCGGTTGCCGAAGCGACGGCGCTCGCCGAAGCGGCCGGCGTCAATGTCTCGCGTATCCCGTCAGCTCTCAAAGGCGGGCGCGCTGACAGTGCCCTGCTGCAGGAATATATGCCGCGCTTTGCCGGGCGCGACTATCGCCGCACCGGCCGTATCGACAACATGGTCAAGGACCTTGACGGTGCACGCGAGCTCGCACGCCAAACGCAGATTTCAATGCCGCTCACGGCGCTGGCGGCGGAAGTCCACCGTATGCTGACCGACGCGGGGCTGGGTGGGGAAGATCAGGCTGCGCTGATGGAGTTTTTCAGCGGCCCGAACAAGGAGAAGTTTCTATGATTACGCGTTATGCCCTCTTCGAGGGTAAGGTTCATGATGGCCAGGAAGAGGCATTTCGTGCTGCGGTGACGGCAGAAATCCTGCCGTTATGGAAGCAATTCCCTGGGGCGCAGGCAGTTCGCGTGAGCTATGCGGTGGCGCGCGACGATGGCGCCCCGGAATTCCCGATGATCCTCGCGGTCACCTATACCGACATTGCCGCTGTCGACGTTGCGCTGAACAGTGCCATACGGACCGAGGCGCGGGCGGCCACCGAGGCGGTAATAGCCCGGTTCTTTACCGGACGTATCCACCACCATGTTATGAGCGCCGAAGACTACGAAGAACTTTGATTTCGGCTTGAACGACAGCGGCACAGCTGATCATTTGGCTGCGCCGCTGGAGTTCGGAAACACCTATGTCACAACGCAAACCACCCACGATGCAGGATGTTGCCGACAAGGTAGGCGTGTCGCCCATGACCGTGAGCCGGGCGCTGCGGGACGGCACTTCGGTCAATGTCCAGACGCGCGAGGCCATCCATCGCGCCATTGAGGAACTGGGCTATGTCTTTGACGCCACGGCCGCCAACCTGCGCAATCAACGCACAGGCTTTGTCGCTGTAACCATACCATCGATCAACAACGCCAATTTCGCCGATACGGTGCGGGCGCTCGCCGATGGCTTACGTCCGAGTAGCCTGCAATTGTTGCTGGGCTATACCGACTATGACCTTGACCGGGAGGAGGCGCTGGTCGAGAGCCTTCTGCGAAGGCGACCGGAGGCCATGGTGGTGACGGGTGGAAAACACACCGCCCGCTGTCGGCGCCTGCTGCAGGAATCGGGCATACCTATCGTTGAGATATGGGACCTGCCGTCCGAGCCGCTGGGGCATGTCGTCGGATTCTCCAATGCCGCCGCCGCCGCCCTGCTGGTGGATCATATGGTGGCTACGGGGCGGAGCCGAATTGCCTTCATCGGCGGCGATGCCGGTGGGGACTCTCGAGGCACCGAGCGTCGACAGGGATTCATTGGGGCCATGCAACGCCATGGTCTGGATGCTGCCCAGCTGGTTGCTGCGGGGCCCGCGCCTATTTCAATGCGCGAGGGAGCCAGTGCCATGCTGCGGCTACTGCAAAGTTCCCCCAGCGTTGAAGCTGTGATTTGCGTGTCCGACCTTGCGGCATTCGGCGCCCTTACCGAATGCCTGCGCCAAGGCATTGCTGTGCCCGAACAGGTCGCAATTGCTGGATTTGGTGACTATGACCTCGCGGCGATCAGCGTACCGCCCATCACCACGATCGATCCGTTCGCCAAGCTGATAGGCGCGGAAGCCGCAGCGATAATTGTTGCATCCCTTTCCGCCAAGGGTCCTTCGCCATTCAAAGTCTTGGCCATAACGCCGGAATTGCGCATGAGGCATTCCACAAGTCCAACTCACGAGGGACCTTAAGGTCTGCACGAGGTGTTCGGATCCGGTATGTTATGGATTGGATCGATAAGGAAGCGGGCCGCTCCGAAGTTCATTGAACTCGCAGGGGGTGAGACCTTTGCGTGTCTTCGGCGAAGTTTGTCGGCATGCCGATCACTCTGCCGAGAGCTTTAGATAAAGTCAGGTCACTAATCGCCAATGGTGACCACACACGTATATGCCGCGAAACGAAAAAGGCCGACCCGGGGAGGGGTCGGCCAGTCTGGGAGGTTGAGTGGGCGTTACTGGGCGTCGCCGACCAGATAGGCGTAGCCTTCGCAGGCCGAGGTGATGCCATCGGGCTGCGGACGGTCGTTCTCGATGAAGAAATATTCGACGTTGGATGTCGGCTCGAGAGCGAAGATCTGCTTGAAGTCCATGAAGCCCTGACCAACGGTGGCGAAGGTGACTTCTTCAACGCCATTGGTGGTCACGCGCTGCGCGTCCTTGACGTGATAGAGCACGAACCGGTCCGGATTGTTGGTGATCAGCTCGACCGGATCGGCCGCGCCGTTCACGGCCCAGTAGAGGTCAAGCTCAAATGCCGCCTTCGCAGGATCGACTTCCGCGAGCAGGATGTCATAGCCGGAGCGACCATCGCCTACGTCGTCGAATTCCCAGCCATGGTTGTGATAGGCGAGCGTAACGCCTTCGGCCTTGAGCGCTGCACCGGCTTCATTGAGCAGGTTGGCCACCCACGAGTAATATTCGGCAGGCGCCTTATCATCCAGGTTCTGGCTGCCGCTGATGCGAACATAGCTTGCACCCAGATCCTTGGCGCTGGAAATAACCACGTCAAGACGATCGGTGAGGTCAGCAATGCTCACCCCGAGGGAGGGTACGTTAAAGCCGAACTCCTCGGCATATTGCTTGATGGTGGGCACTTCGACGCCAAGAAAGCTCGGAACTTCCGCGTCGAGCTTTGAGAACGAAAATTCAAAATTCTTGATGCCGCACTCTGCCAGCGCCTTGATCGTGCCTTCAGCATCCGCAGTGATCTGTTCGCGGGCCGTGAAAGCGACGACGCCGATGCGGTCGAGCGGAATGCCGATTTGGGTCAGTTCCGACTGCGCCTGTGCAGGCACAATTGCGCCAAACAGCGCGGTCGAGGCAAGCGTCGCAGCAAGCACAGTATGCAGGGTGCGATTGAAAAGCTTCATAATCCATCCTCCTTTTGGATATCTAGGATACTAGAGTACATGTAATTTATGCGCAACTGCAAAGCTGGGCGAGAGCAGCGATGGCGCTATAGACTTTCGTTGGGTGAGTATGGTTGGCGCCAGCTTGTCGGGCAGCGAAACGGTCCTATTTCGACAAAGCCTGTTCGATGGCGAAGAGTGGTCCGTCCCGCCTTATATGGTCGAGATGAGTCGCCACCTCCGCCACCACATCATCGGCTCTCAACCGGTCGTCACCGACAATCTCCCTGATCGACAGGATGGCGCGAACGAGATCGGCGCTGTTGCCTTCAGTGGAGCGAACAGCCCCGATCAGGCGCTCGGCCATGGGGTCCACCAGGGCCGGTTCCTCATTGCTGGCCTGCTTTTCGACATAGGCAATCCAGGCCGCAATGGGCAGCGCAAGCAGATGTATGGATTGTCCACCCTCCAGCCGCTCCAGCATTGGCGCCAGAATACGTTGCGGCAGCTTCTGGCTTCCATCCATGGCAATCTGTGCGCATCGATGCTTCAGGCTCGAATTGCCAAAACGGTCCAGCAATCTGTCCGAATAGGCAATCAGCGTCGCCTGCGGCAGCGGAATGGTCGGCGCAGCTTCATCCTGCATCAACCGGCGCAGCAAGGTTTGCACGATCGGCTCGCCCACCACTTCGGCAACGAAGGACTTGCCCAGCAACAGGCCAAGATAGGCGATCGTGGAGTGACTGCCATTCAGCATGCGCAGTTTCATCAATTCAAACGGCTCGACATCGTCGACCAGTTCAGCGCCCACATCTTCGAATGGCGGGCGCCCGGCCACGAAATTATCCTCGATCACCCATTGGCTGAACGGCTCCGTCACCACCGGCCATGCATCTTCGACACCCAGAGAGGCCAAGGCCGCAGCCCGGTCCTCAGCAGTGGTTGATGGCACGATCCTGTCGACCATGGTGCCGGGGAAACTCACATGGGTTTCAATCCACTGAACCAGTGTCGGATCGTGCAATTGGGCAAAATCCAGCACGACATTGCGGGTAATCCGCCCATTGCCCTGAAGGTTGTCGCAACTCAGAACGCTCAGACCTTTATGGCCCCGCGCCCGCCTCTCGGCAAAGGCGGCGGTCAGGATGCCCGGTACGCTTCTTGGGGCCCGCGGATTGGCGAGATCGTACATGACCGCCGGATTGGAGATTTGCAGGCGACCCGTCGCCGGCTCATGGCAATAACCTTTTTCCGTGACGGTCAGCGAGACGATGCGGGTCGAAGGCCGCGCCATGTGGTCAATGAGCGAGCGCGAACTCTGGGAGGCATCGATAATGTCGACGATCGAGCCGATAATTTTTGTCTGCGCGCCTTGATCATTCTGCACGGTCAGCGCGTAGAGATATTGCTGAGGTTCCAGCAATTCCTTGGTATCAGGTCGCCGCAGGCTGGCGCCGATAATGGCCCAATCGGGATGATCGGGCAGCAATTGATCGATATAATTGGCCATATGGGCGCGGTGAAAGGCACCGATGCCGATATGCACGATGCCGGGGACGAGCGAGCGACGGTCATATTTCAGACCGTCAACGCCCGATGGTAGCCCGGCGAGCTCTTGTTCTCTCAAGCGTCTGGGCGCAGGCATGGCGCTCTCCTCAATGACAGGCATTCGTCAATGTGCAAGCGCGTGCATGACACCGCGCAATTCGGCCAGGCCCTTGAGGCGCCCAATGGCGGGGTAGCCCGGCCTTGTCCCGCGTTCGACATCGTTGAGCAGTTCATGGCCATGGTCAGACCGGAAGGGTATCTGCCAGTCCCGGCGATTGGCAGCGACGCGCCGCTCCTGCTCATCAAGCAGACGGCCAATGACCCCCACCATATCGACCTGCCCCCCAAGGTGGTCGGATTCGAGGAAGCCGGTGGGAACGCCCTGGTCATAGCGAATGACATTGCGCAGATGGGCAAAGAAAATCTTGTGACCGAGACGTTCGACAAAGCCGGGAAGATCATTGTCGGGGCGGGAACCGAGTGAACCGGTACACAGCGTAATGCCATTGGCCGGACTATCGACGGCTGCGATCATGTCGGCATAGTCCTGCTCGGTCGACATGACGCGCGGCAGCCCCAGTAGCCGGAACGGCGGGTCGTCGGGATGACAGCACAGGCGCAGTCCCAGCCGCTCGGCGGTTGGCACGACTTCCTCCAGAAACTCATAATGGTGGCGGCGCAACGTGTTGTTGTCGATGCCCGCATAGCGGCCCAACTGAGCGCGCAGGGTTTCCAGCGTCCAGGATTCAACCGATCCGGCAAGCCCGGCAATCACGGCATCGGCCAGCTCGGTCTTTTCCGCATCGGTCAAGGTGACGACGAGCGCCTGCGCTTTTTCGACCACCGCTTCGGGATAATCCTGCCAGGCACCTTCGCGCGCCAGAATGTAGATATCGAAGGCGGCGAAACGGACCAGATCAAAGCTCATTGCTGTGCCGCCATGCGGCAGGGCGAGCCGGTGATCGGTGCGGGTCCAGTCGAGTACGGGCATGAAATTGTAGCAGATGGTCTCCAGCCCGGCATCGGCGAGATTTTCGAGGCTGCGTCGCCAATTGGTAATGTCGTACCGCCAGCCTTCGCCCTGAGTCTTGATCGCCTCACTTACAGGCAGGCTCTCCACGACTTCCCATTCGATGCCGGTGGCGCGGCCATCGCTGGTTACGCGTGCTTCCGCCTTGCGTTTCTCGATCTCCTCACGCGTCCAGACCTGACCCGGCGGCACATGATAGAGCGAGCACACCAATCCTTCGGCGCCGGCCTGGCGAGCATCGATTGCCGAGACCCTGTCTTCAGGCCCGAACCAGCGCCATGTCTGCCTCATCATCCTCCGCACAAAAAATCCTCCAAATTCATTGCCACCATGCTTACTAGCATACTAGGATACTTAAAAGAGCAATGCCGTGTTGGCAAGCTGTGGAATTGAGGAGAATTTCGTGTTTGGAGTCGCTGTTGTCGGGGTGGGCATGGTTGCCGGGATTCACGCGCAGGCGCTGCGTGACCTAGGTGATCTGGTAAAAGTGGTCGGCGTGTACGACAGGGATCAGGGTCGTCTGACCAGCTTCTGCGAGACCTGGGGATATCCTGCCGCCGCCAGCCTTGAAGAGCTTCTGGCCAGCGCCGAAGTTCAGGCGGTCATCGTGCTGACGCCACCCAATGTTCGTCGGGATATCGTCGCCGCCGCCGCCGCCGCTGGCAAGCACCTGCTGCTGGAAAAGCCGCTTGAGCGCACCACTGCGGGCGCACGCGAACTGGTGGAGATCGCCAAGGCGCATGGCGTGACGCTGGGCGGCGTGTTCCAGCACCGCTTCCGCGAATCGTCCGTGGCGCTGCGTGAACGCATTGCTTCGGGCGAGCTGGGTGAGCTCGCGACCGTGCGGGTCAGCGTTCCATGGTGGCGTCCGCAGAGCTATTACGACGAGCCGGGCCGCGGCACCTATGCCCGCGATGGTGGCGGCGTGCTGATCAACCAGGCCATCCATACGCTTGACCTGATGCAGATGTATGCCGGCGCCGTCAGCGAAGTAACCGCCATGCTGGCCACCAGCCGCCTGCATCGTATGGAAGCCGAGGATTTCGTCGCGGCCGGTATCCGCTTTGAATCCGGCGCTGTCGGATCGATCATGGCAACCACCGCTGCCTTCCCCGGCGGTGCTGAATCCATCGTTCTGGGCTTTGCCAATGCGGCAGTGACGCTTGAATCGGGTGCGTTCACCATTTCCTTCCACGACGGTCGCACTGAGACCTTCGGGGAGACCTCTTCCACGGGCGGCGGCGCCGACCCGATGGCCTTTACCCATGACTGGCACACCTCTGCCCTGCGTGATTTCTTCACTTCGGTTGCTGCCGGACGCCCCTCGGCGGTCAGCGGCTCTGATGCTGTCAGCGTGCTGCGTCTGATCGATGCACTAACCCTGTCGGGCCGTGAAGGGCGCATGGTGAAGCTGGACGAGGTGAAGTAATGGCGGAAAATCATATCAAGATCGGTGTCGTCGGCATCGATCACCGCCATGTCTATGGCATGCTTGAAGGCATGCTGGCAGCGGGCGCAATCTGCGTCGGCTGGTGGACCGAGGGCGAACCGGTCACTGCGCCCGGTTTTGTCAAACGGTTCGCCGATGTGCCGCGGGTCAATGAGCGCGCCGCCATCATGGATGATGCAACCATCGAGCTGGTCATCATTTCCGCGCCACCAGCAGAACGCGCGGCGCTTGCCATCGAGGCCATGCAACATGGCAAGGACGTGATGGTCGACAAGCCCGGCTGTCTGACCCTGGTCGAACTTGATGCCATTACCCGCGTTGCTGAAGAAACCGGCCGCATCTGGTCTGTAGACTTCTCCGAGCGTTTCGAGGTGCCGGCTACGCTCAAGGCGCTGGAGTTGGTACGCGCAGGTGCCATTGGCGAGGTGGTTCATACCACCTCACTGGGGCCGCATCGGCTCAATCGCGCTACCCGCCCCGCATGGTTTTTTGACCGCGATCTCTATGGCGGCATCCTGGGCGATATCGGCACGCACCAGATCGATCAATTCATGACCTTTACCGGGGCCGAAGACATCGAGATCGTCTCGGCCAGCGTCGATAACCTTGCCAATCCGCAGGACCCGAAATTTCAGGACTTCGGCGAGCTGGTCATGCGCAGCGCGCGCGCCCGGGGCTATGCACGGGTCGACTGGTACACGCCCGATGGCCTGCCCAATTGGGGCGATGGCCGCCTATTTCTGCTGGGCACCAAGGGCTATATCGAATTGCGCAAATATGTCGATGTCGAGGGACGGCCGGGCACCGACCACCTGTTCCTTGTCGACGACAAAGGCACCCAATATATCGACTGCTCCAAGGTCGAGCTGACCTATTTTGCCGATGTGGCCCATGACGTCAGAAACCGCACCGAGCGCGCCATGTCTTTTTCCCACGCGGCAAAGGTGACGCGCCTCGCCATCCAGGCGCAATTGCTGGCCGAAAAGACCCGCTGATACTTTTGAGATCGATGGGGGAAAGGGGTGGTCATCGACCACCCCTTTTTTCTTTGCTCTCATGGGCAACAAAAAATCGGGGGACCAGAGGCCCCCCGACACTTACCGTCTATATGTCACGCTTACTCGACGGGCTTGTCGGGCCAGGTGACCAGGGAGGTGACGGTCAGGATACGGTCGGCAAAGGCCGGATCTTCGCTCAGTGCGAGCAGTGCGGTCGGTTCGGCATCCAGCGTCAGGACGGGAACTCCATCGACTTCGGCCAGAGCCGATAGCGGGCGAGCCGGAGCATTGGCGGCGCGCTGGGCGGCCAGTTCTGCGGCCTGGGCCGCGTCGAGCGCATTGACCATGGCATTGAACTCACCAAAGGCGCGATCGCCAAGAGTACCGACACTCCACGAACCACCAAAGCCACGTGGCAGGGCGGGCGGCTGTCCTGGATCGGATTCACCGGCCAACTCGATCTCGGTGCCGAGCAATGCAGCATCACGCTGCCAGCCCGCGATGTCCGAGGCGATGACATCGAACAGATGCGACACATCGGCCGAGGTGCCCACGCGAGTAATACCGGAGGCCACTGTCATGATGCCATTGGCGATACCGGTGAACTGGCTGTCGACGGCCACGAGACGGTCGAACAGATCGACGATTTCGTCGTCATGCACACCGCTGAGCGCAGCGTCCAGGGCGATATAGTCACGACCATAGAGATCGATGATCGAGACAATCGCGTCTAGGCGGTTGGCATCGTCCAGCTCACCCGCCGAAGCGGCCAGCTGATAGATAACCTGCCAGTCATTGTTGGTATTGCCGATAACGCCGAGGAAGGCTTCGGTGACGTCGGCATGGCCTTCATTGAGGAACGACTCCGCCACGCGCAGCGCAGCGGCGCGCAGGTCGGGGTCCGATGCATTGAGCAGATCGATCACCAGTGCAGGCTCTACCGCATCCAGCCCTTCAAGGGCCCACAAGGCGTGCAGACGCGCGACAGCATCCTTGTCCGAGCTGGCCAGATCGTTGAGAGCCGGAACGGCCTCGGACTTCTGTTGCACCACGATCAGGCGCTGGGCGTGATCACGATACCAGCCATTGGTGTGCTCAAGCAGAGCTACCAGTTCGTCGGTCGAAGCATCGCTGAGCTTGATCTGCTCGCTCGGCTGTCCATCCTCGTGGGTGATACGGTAGATACGACCATTGGCGCCGTGCGTGTCGTCCAGGCCCCGCTCCTCAACCCAATCCTTGAGGTAATTGGTCATGAACACCGCGTCCTGAACAACGCCGTGATAGAGATCGAGCACATAGAATGCGCCATCCGGGCCGGTTGCCGTATGCACGGGGCGGAAGCGTTCGTCGGTCGAGGTCAGGAAATCGCCACGCTCATAGGACTTGCGCAGATAGATGCCCGAGCCCGAATCCTGAAGCGTATTCTTGGTGACGAGATTGCCAGCAGATTCAGGAACCAGGATCGTGCCGTAGTCGCTTTCGGCCATGGCCGTGCCGCGATAGACCGAGGCACCACCAGCAGAGGTGAGCTCCATAAGCGCGCCGCGTTCGTCCAGCGTGCCATCGACATAGCCACGGTTGACGCCGGGGGTTGGGCGGGCTGTCCAGACTCGATTGGCGTCGCGGGTCGGGCCGCTGATCCATTCGTGATTGCCGCGATTGCGGGTGAAGACGCTGCTGCGGCCATAATAATAGTCAGGCACATAGCTCATCGATGGTGCGGCAGAATTGCCCTGACGCAGAATGCGGCCGGCGTCGTCGGCGGTCACGCCCCACTGGGAGATCGAGATGCCGCGAGCGACGTCCAGACCGGTGCCGTTCCATTCGTAGACTTCATCGAGATAGGCATTGTAGATGCGGTTATCGATGTTCCAGAACATGCCGTTCGGATTGTGCTCGATCGAGCCGCCCTTGGCGCCATAGACGCCTTCGACCAGCGCAACCTTGCTGTCGGCAACATCGTCGCCATCCGTGTCTTCGAGCAGCCAGATATTGGGGGCTTCGCCGAGCAGGATCTTGCCGGGTTCGAGAATAAGCAGCGAGCGCGGCAGCACGAGGCCTTCTGCAAAGACCTTGCGATTGTCCAGAACGCCGTCGCCATCGGTATCTTCGAGGATGACCACCGAGCTCGACGGCTCGGCGCTGGTCAGGTCTTCGAAGTTGAGCATGAAGGTGGTTTCCACCACCCAGACGCGACCGTCATAGTCCCACTGCATCACGATGCCGTCGCCCAGCAGCGGCTCGGAGGCCACAAGGTCGATCTTGTAGCCGGGCGGCAGGGTGAATGTCGCCATCGAATCTTCGGGCGAGACATAGCCGAAAGAGTCCGGGAGCGGGTGGAATGGGGGCGGCCATTGGGCGGATGATGCGTCCTGCGCAACAGCCGTGCCCAGCATGAGCATGCTGGCCAGAACAGGCAAAATTGCCTTGGTTTGGGTATTGAGACTCATCGAAATCTCCTCCTCCGGGTACGATGAACGTGAATGGGCGTTATTGGCCGAACCGTATGCCTTCGAGGGCGTCGGGCTTGGTCGGCATGCCCTTGGTGCTCTGGGCCATGCCATTGACCTTGGCGATATGGGTGATGATGGTGGCCACCTGTGCATCGGACAGCGTGCCGCCGGCACCGGCAGGCATCTGCTCCTGGATGAAGGTGAACAGGTCGATCACCGGCGCATCGATCCAATGCGCAAAGTTGTCGCCGGACAGGGGCGGCGCAGACGTGCCTTCCAGATTGTTGCCGTGACACTCCGCGCACAGCCGCTGGTAATTGGTCTTTCCGCCCACGGCCTGCCCGGCCATGTAGGTAAACGGAGCAAGCTCGGCGCCGCCGGTCGCGGCACCCGCATCGGCATCCTGGGCAAGCACATGGCTGCCCACGGCAAGAAGTGCGATTGCGGCAGGCGCCAGCCAAAGCACAGATCGAGGGGAAACAAGATTTCTCAGAGTCACGGGGGCTACTCTCATGAGGTTGGTGAAGTGTTTTCGGCCCGGCTGCGCCGTTTTGGGAAAATCCTCTTCAGGGCTGCGAACACCGGGCGGCTGATGGCCGGGATGCTGAGCAGGATGGTGATGACCACGATGCTGCAGAGCAGAAGGCTGATCGGGCGCGTGAAGAAGGGCGTCCAGTCGCCATTGGTCAGGCCGAGTCCACGGCGCAGGTTGAGATCGAGCAGGTCGCCCAGCACGATGCCCAGCACCAGCGGCGCCATCGGGTATTTCATCTGTCGCAGGAAGAAGCCGATAAAGCCGAAGACCAGCATCACATAGACATCGAACATACGCTGGCTGACGGCAAAGGAGCCGACGACGCAAAGCACGGCGATGACCGCCATCAACCGGTCACGCGGCACGCTGACGATCTTGATGAAGACCTTGGTCAGCGACAGGCCGAAGAACAGGTTGGCGAACGTGGCCAGCAGCAGCATGGCGATGACCTGATAGAGGAACACCGCATTTTCGATCATCATCATCGGGCCGGGCCGGATGCCATGAATATACATGGCTGCAATCAGCACAGCGGCAGCCGCCGAGCCCGGCAGAGCCAGGGTCAGGGTCGGGATCATCGAGGCCGAAACCACGGCATTGTCGCCGGTTTCCGCCGCGATCAGGCCTTCATGGCTGCCCTTGCCATATTCTTCCGGATGCTTGGAAAGGCGCTTGGCCGCCGCATAGGACGACCATGCGCCCACATCTTCACCGACGCCGGGAATGATGCCGACAAAGGTGCCGATCAGCCCGGAACGGCCAATAGTCTTCCAGTGCTTGAGGACTTCCATCGGCCGGGGAATAACCCGGTCGGTGACGTCGATCGGACGCGTGCGCAGCTTGGTCATGACCGAGCTCATGATTTCGGCAAGGCCGAAGGCGCCGACCATGGCCGGAATGATGTCGATACCGGCCGACAACTGGCTATTGCCAAAGGTGAAACGCTGCACGACATGCAGGCTTTCGAGTCCCACCATGGCGACCAGCAGCCCGATCACACCGGCGATATAGCCCTTGAGCGGCGTATCGCTGCCACTCATCTGGCCCGAGATCACCACACCGAACAGAGCAAGCCAGAAGAACTCGAACGAGCCGAAGGTCAGCGCAACTTCGGTGAGGAGCGGCGCGATGATGGCCAGCGCGAGAATGCCCACCATGGTGCCCAGGGTCGAGGACACTGTGGCCAGACCCATGGCGAGACCGGCCTTGCCCTGCATGGCGAGAGGGAAACCGTCCAGCGTTGCGGCCGCATTGGCCGGGGTGCCGGGAATATTGAGCAGGATCGCCGTACGGCTACCGCCATAGATGGCGCCGAGATAGACGCACATCAGGGTCAGGATCGCCTGTTCGGGCGCCATGCTATAGGTGAGCGTCACCAACAGCGCCACGCCCATAGTGGCGGTAAGCCCGGGCAGGAGCCCGATCACGAGGCCAAGCAGCGTCGCCCAGATGATGTTGAAGATCGATGCGGGGGTCAGGAAAAAGGCGATGCCCTGACCGAGAAGAATAAGTCCGTCCATCATCTCACCTATGGCAGTCGCACGAGGAAAATCTGCGCGAACAGCAGATAGATGCCGCCGCCACCGACCAGCGCGGTGGCCGCAGCCCAGAACATTGTGCGCAGGAGCGGGGTCGGCTCGTCGGTTACGAACACTTCGAGCACGATGATGAAGCCGAAAATAAACAGCATCGACGCCAGCCAGAATGGCATGTGGCCGATCAACAGCAGCGTGAAAACCAGAACCAGACCACCCGCGGCAGCAGCACGTGCGGCGGCCTTGGTGCGCAAGACGGCGAGCAAGGCCGCAGCCGAGCCGCGATCCGTCAGCCGATAGGCGCGAATACCGAGCATCAAGGCCAGCCCGATAAGGGCAGCGCCAAGCGCCATTGGAACGAGACCAGGAATGGTGAGCGGGTGGACCCGACGCGCTTCAAGACGAGGCATGTTGAAGGCCTCGATAAAGACGTAGAGACCCACCACGACCAGAATAGCGGCCATGATGAAATCGGCCAGGGCGCTAGCCCGGGCGTTTTGCTGTTCTTCCATTGAATTTAGTCCTTGCCGAAGAGACGAGCAGGGGAGCCATCAGCCCCCCTGCCTCTTCGTTTACTGAGCCGCAGTCTCGGTGCGGGCTTCGCAATCCACGCCGATGGTCGACGGGTCATTCACGGCATCGCCACGCGCCAGGGCAGCACAAGCCTGCGACACGACGGTCGCGGAGACGGCGCTGCGCGCTTCGGCGCCATAGAGCGGGGTGAACAGAGCACCGGCCTGAATGGCGTAGTTCTTGACGACGTCGGAGGTCGCAACCTTCTCGGCCCAGATGGTGTCGAGGGTCGATACGACCTCGTCAGGAACGCCCTTGGGGACCAGGATACCGAAGTAATTGTAGGCGATCGGCATATCCGGCAGCCATTCGGTGACCGGCGGGATCGGGTCCACACCTTCAATGACCAGCGGCTGATCCGAGAGCACGGCCAGCGGACGCAGACGGTTGCCGCGGATCAGTTCGGACTGTTCACCAGCCAGCTGCGTGGTCATCATCGCTTCGCCTGCGGCGGTTGCGATCGTGGCCGGACCACCACCTTCATAGGTTACGAGATTATATTCGAAATCGCCGGCGGCGCCGAGATTTGCGATAGCCGTACCGGCAGCGGAGCTGACACCGGCGGTTGCGACGGTGATATTGGAACCCTCAGCGCGCAGGGCTTCGAGCAGCTGACCGAAATCCTGGTATGGGCTGTTGGCGGGAACGCTGACCACGGATACGTTGGCAACGCTCAGATAGAGATGCCAGTCATCGATGCTGGTACCTTCGATGAGGCCGGTCACCGCATAGGTGGCAGCGTCGGCAACGCCGGTAGCCAGGATGGTATAGCCATCGCGTTCGCCTTCGAGCACGCCCTGCGTGCCCACGGCACCCGAACCGCCGGGCTGATTGACGACCACCACATTGGCGCCCAGAGCCTCGGACAGGATCGGGGTGGTAACGCGGGTGACCTGATCGGTCGCGCCACCGGCGCCCCACGGCACGATCACGTTGATGACGCGATCCGGCGCCCATTCCTGCGCAAAGACGCTGCTGGATGCCAGCGCTATGGAACCGATGAGTATGGCCTTGTTAAATGCGAGCATGATGTCCTCCCTGCTCTCCTCCGATGGACATTTCATGCCATCTAGGATACTAGGATACACATTGATGTCGTCGTTGCAAGGGAAATGCGACGCAGATTTTGGGAATGAATAACCAGCAAGTAACGGGAAACCTATGAATATCGCGGGCTTTACGCTGGTTTGAGCGCCCTATGCAGTTATAGTCTGTAAAAACCTCCATGGGGATAATAGTGGAGGGTGAAAGCTAATCGGAGGGACATGTGGGTTCAGTAGAAGATGTCTATGCGGCCGCGTTCTCGGGAACAAAGATCGATTTTAGTCTACCAATGTCGCCGCAGATCTATGGAATCATTCGTCTGGCCATTGTGGAAGGTCGCATCCCTCCCAAGACGCCGATCTATGAAGCCAAGTTCAGTGACATCATCGGGGTAAGCCGCACGCCGCTGCGTGCAGCCTTGCAGCAATTGGCCAAGGAAGGTCTGGTCGAAACCCGCCCTCAGGTTGGCTCGGTTGTCGCCCCGGTGGACCGGCGCAAGATCATTTCGTCCGTTTTCTGCCGCGGCGCTCTTGAAACAGCCGTCGTCTGGCGGCTCGCTCAAATGCAGGATGTAGATTTTTCGGGCATCCAGCGCATTCTGGCCATTCAGGCCGAATGCACGGCGCGCGATGATTACGGCAGCTTTTTCCCCGCCGACGAGAATTTCCATGCTCTGCTGGCCGAGCTGGCTGGTGTGCCCGAGGCGTGGCAATTGGTGCTGTCGAGCAAGACACATGTCGACAGGGCGCGCATGCAGTTGCAGGCGTCCATACCGGGCCGCGCGGCAGCAGCCTATCAGCAGCACCTCAAGATCATCGATGCCATCAAGGCCCATGATGCCGAGGCGGCAAAAAAGCTGATGGAACAACACGTCAATTCGGCACTCGACATCCTCGATCAGAGCCCGGCAGCAATTTCATAGCCGGGCCAGTTTCGAGCAGCATGCATTTATTCGATAGTGCAGACCTCGGAACGGAGGGTCTGATGCAGCTTGATCTTGCCTTGCGCCTGCTAGGACTTGAGAATGAAGCAAAATGGAGAATTATAATTCTGCAATTTTAACGAGTAAAATTGCTGAATTATTCTCTGCTCTGATTTCTATTTTTTCTCCATTTCTCAAAATAATTGCGTCGTTCCTATCCAGCTTCGTATCGCCATGATTTATAGAAGACTCGTTGGCGACGATTACGCAGGCATAATCCCGGCAGTTGATTTCAAGACCTTGATCAACGGTCAGAATTTCCACGAGATGGTCAAAACGCCCAATTCGGGTCATGACGTTCAAATCGAGAATTGCGCCCGAGATTAACCTGGCGCTTGCGGACCGTTCGGCACTGAACCTGTAGGGCGCTGATTTTGGTTCCAGTCTGATGCTGTCGGCCTCATCGACCTCCAGCCACAGGCCTGCACCTTCAAGAATACTCAATGTTCGATCTATGCCCGGAAAGATCGAGAACGGCCCATCAGACGCGACCCGCGCCATACTGATCCGCCAATCGAATTGGTTGAGTGAGGCCTCTGGAGGAAAGACGGCCACCTCGAACGTCTCTCCTCCGCCATTCTTCCAAGGCATGCGACGGTATTCGCCTGCTCGAACGATTTGCATAGATCAGGTGTCCAGAATGCCGGGCAGCCTCAGATCGTTCTCCACCGCACAGTCCCGCGCGATGTCATAGCCCGCATCGGCATGGCGCATGACCCCGGTTGCAGGGTCGTTCCAGAGCACGCGCTCGATGCGCCGATCGGCCTCTTCGCTGCCGTCGCAGCAGATGACCATGCCTGAATGCTGCGAGAAGCCCATTCCGACACCGCCACCATGATGCAGTGACACCCAGGTGGCGCCCGATGCGGTATTGAGAAGGGCATTGAGCAAAGGCCAATCGGAGACGGCGTCCGAGCCATCCTTCATCGCTTCGGTTTCACGATTGGGGGAGGCGACAGAGCCGGAATCGAGGTGGTCACGACCGATGACGATGGGAGCAGAGAGTTCACCGTTGCGGACCATCTCGTTGAAGGCGAGACCTAGGCGGTGGCGGTCGCCCAACCCCACCCAGCAGATGCGGGCCGGCAAGCCCTGAAAGGCGATACGCTCGCGCGCCATGTCCAGCCAATTGTGCAGGTGGGCATTGTCGGGCAGCAATTCCTTCACCTTGGCATCGGTCTTATAGATGTCCTCAGGGTCGCCAGACAAAGCCGCCCAGCGGAAGGGGCCGATGCCGCGGCAGAACAACGGGCGGATATAGGCGGGCACGAAGCCGGGGAAAGCGAAGGCGTTTTCAAAGCCTTCGTCCTTGGCCACCTGGCGGATATTATTGCCGTAATCGAGCGTTGGAACCCCGGCCTCGTGGAAAGCCACCATCGCCTCGACATGCTGGCGCATGGATTGACGTGCAGCGGCTTCCACCGATTTCGGGTCACTTTCGCGCTTGGACTTGGCTTGCTCAACGGTCCAGCCCAGCGGCAGGTAGCCGTTGCGCGGGTCATGGGCCGAGGTCTGATCCGTAACAATATCGGGGCGCAGGCCACCGGCCTGCATGCGTTCGAAAATCTGCGGGAAAATTTCGGCGGCATTTCCCAGAAGGCCGACGGACTTTGCCTCCCCTGCCGCATTCCACTTTTCGATCAGGGCCAGCGCTTCATCCAGCGTTTTGGCTTTTTCGTCGACATAGCGGGTGCGCAGGCGGAAATCGATCCGGGTCTCGTCGCATTCGACGGCAAGGCAGGACGCGCCAGCCATGACGGCCGCCAGCGGCTGAGCCCCACCCATGCCGCCAAGGCCGCCGGTAAGAATCCATCTGCCCTTGAGATTGCCGCCATAATGCTGGCGACCCGCTTCGGCAAAGGTCTCAAACGTGCCCTGAACGATGCCCTGCGTGCCGATATAGATCCAGGAGCCAGCCGTCATCTGGCCATACATGGCCAGGCCCTTGGCATCGAGCTCGTTGAAATGATCCCACGTCGCCCAATGCGGTACGAGATTTGAATTGGCGATCAGCACGCGGGGGGCGTCCCTATTGGTGCGGAACACGCCAACGGGCTTGCCTGATTGCACCAGCAGCGTCTCGTCTTCCTCAAGGTCCTTGAGTGTGGCGACGAGCAGATCAAAATCCTTCCAGGTGCGCGCGGCGCGCCCTATGCCGCCATAGACCACCAGTTCATTCGGGTTCTCGGCCACGTCGGGATCAAGATTGTTCATCAGCATGCGTAGCGGCGCTTCGGTCAGCCAGCTCTTGGCATTGAGCACATTGCCGCGCGGGGCGCGAACTTCCCTGAAATTGTGGCGCAACTCGTTCATGGCATACTCCGGAATTCAGTGTTTGATCGTGTTGGCGAGCACCGTCAGGCGCTCAAGAATGTCTTTGAGGTGGTGCCGCAGCCGCTCAGCGCGCTCAGGCGCGTAATCGAAGGGCGGAATTTCACTGGCGAGGTGAGTGCTCTGCGCCAGTTCCATCTGAATGGCGTGGATGCCCGCTTCGGGCCGGCCATAATGGCGGGTCGTCCAGCCGCCCTTGAAGCGGCCATTGACGGTACTGGAATAGCCCGTGGCCGCCTGCACCACATCGACCACCGCCTGTTCGACCAATGGGTCGCAACTGGTTGTTCCATTGGTGCCGATATTGAAATCGGGCAGCGTGCCTTCGAACAGGAAAGGAATGTTCGAGCGGATCGAATGGCAATCATAGACAATGGCAATGCCGTGCAGGGCGTGAACGCGCTCGATTTCTGCCCTGAGTGCCGCGTGATATGGCGCGTGGAAGCGGGCGATGCGGTCGGAAATCTCGGCGCTGTCGGGTTCGGCCCCCGGTTTCCAGATCGACTGGCCGTCGAAATCGGTTTCCGGCACCAGTCCGGTGGTGTTCTGGCCGGGATAGAGACTGCCGCCAGCCGGATCACGATTGGCGTCGATCACATAGCGATGAAACAGGGCACGCACGCTGGTCGCACCGGGCAGAAGGCCATCATAGAGGCGGTGGATGTGCCAGTCGGTATCGGCAAGCTGCAGGCCATTGCTGTTGAGCTGCTCGCGGATTTCGGAAGGCACATCGGTGCCGGTATGAGGCAGCCCCAGAATGATCGGGGAATCTCCGCGCGTCACTTCGAATACGGTCATTTTCAACCTGCCTTGCCTGTCGAGGGAACCTCACGCCCGGCGAAGACGCGCGCATGCAGCGGATTGAACCCGATGCGGTAGACCAATTCGGCCGGCTGGCTGACGTTCCAGATGGCGAAGTCGGCGACTTTTCCTGCTTCGAGCGTTCCGATTTGATCATGCAGCCCGAGCGCCCGTGCGGCTTCGCGTGTCGCTCCCGCAATGCATTCCTCGACCGTCAGGCCGAACAGCGTCGCCGCCATGTTCATGGTCAGCAGCATCGATGTCAGGGGCGAGGTTCCCGGATTGCAATCGGTGGCGATGGCGATGCGAGCCCCCGCCTCCCGCAAAGCGCTCACCGGGGGATGTTGGGTTTCGCGCAAGGTGTAGAATGCGCCCGGCAAAAGAACGGCTACGGTGTCGGCCTCTGCCATAGCCCGCGCACCAGCGGCGTCGAGATATTCAAGATGATCCGCGGAAAGCGCCTGATGACGCGCGGCCAATTTTGCGCCGCCGAGATTGGACAATTGCTCGGCATGCAGCTTGACCGGAAGGCCGAGCGCTTTGGCGTGGGTGAAAACACGCTCGATCTGGGCGGGAGAAAAGGCGATCGACTCGCAAAAACCGTCTACAGCGTCGGCAAGGCCTTCAGCTGCCGCCAGATCCATGCCCGGCAGCACGATGTCATCGATATAGTCGTCGGCACGGCCGCGATAGGATTGTGGCACGGCATGGGCAGCCAGATAGGAGGTGCAGACACGCACCGGCCTATGTGTTGCCAGCGCCCGGGCTGCACGCAGCATGCGCAACTCAGTCTCGATATCCAGCCCATAACCGGATTTGATCTCAATTGTGGAAACACCTTCTGCCAGAAGATGATCGAGACGAGGCAGCGCCGCTTCGACAAGCCCATCCACATCCAGGGCGCGGGTGGCTTCCACCGAGGAAACGATGCCCCCGCCTGCGCGGGCGATGTCTTCATAGGTGGCGCCGGCGAGCCGCATTTCGAATTCACGCGCCCGGTTGCCGCCAAAAACCAGATGCGTGTGGCAGTCCACCAGAGCCGGGGTAATGCAGCGCCCACCGCAGTCGATCACGTCTCCGGCGGTTTCGGGCATGTCCGCCTCGGCACCGGCATAGACGATCCGACCGCCGCGAGTGATCATGGCACCATTATCAACGATGCCCAGTCCCGACTGGCCCGGATCCAGAGTGATCAGCCGCGCATTGCGCCAGATCGCCGTCTCCTGCCCTGATGTGTCTTGTGCTTCTTGCACGAAATGCCCCACCATTTTGTCTATCCCTTGGCTTTAAATGTATATACATATTCACAAGCAGGGCAACCGGCTTGTTGGAAAACTTTCCTGATGTGGAATGCCGCGCCTGCCGAAAGGAGATATTCTTGACCACGATCTTTGCGACCTCTGCCCTGCTCGATGACATCTGGCATGACAATGTCCGCATAACGCTTGCCAACGGGCGGGTAGCCTCAATCGAGCATTCGGCGCAGCCTCAAGGCGGCGACGAGCGCCATGATGTCATCGTGCCGGGCATGGGCAATCTGCATAGCCATGCTTTTCAGCGGGCGATGGCGGGGTTAGCTGAATTCAGGGGCCCGGCCAGCGACACATTCTGGAGCTGGCGCACGGTCATGTACGACATGGCGCTGCGCATGACGCCTGAACATATGGAGGCGGTGGCCACCCAGCTCTATATGGAAATGCTGGAAGCCGGGTTCTGCCGCGTCGGAGAATTTCATTATCTTCATAACGACACGGACGGCCGACCCTATGGCAATATCGCCGAACTGGCCGAGCGGATCGCAGCTGCAAGTGATAATGCGGGCATCGGCCTGACCTTGCTGCCGGTCTTTTACGCGCATTCCGGCTTTGGCGGGCTTCCTCCAATCGAAGGGCAGCGCCGCTTCATTAACTCGCTCGACAGTTTTGAGCGCCTGATGGCGCAATGCCGGCACCTGGCAGACAATCTCGACGGCTGCGTACTGGGCGTTGCGCCCCACAGCTTGCGCGCCGTCACGTCGGACGAGCTGACCCAGGTTTTGACATTTTGCACCGATGGCCCCGTCCATATCCACATTGCCGAACAAACCCGCGAAGTGGACGATTGCCTCGCCCATTCCGGCGCGAGACCGGTGCAATGGCTGCTCGCCAATATGCCGGTGGACCAGCGATGGTGCCTGATTCACGCGACCCATATGGATGGGGCTGAAACGCGCAACATGGCCCGGACCGGCGCGATTGCCGGTCTTTGTCCGATCACCGAGGCCAATCTCGGAGACGGGATTTTTCCGGGCGCGGATTTTCTGGGCCATGGCGGACGCTTCGGCGTCGGCTCGGACTCAAACGTGCAGATTTCCCTGTCGGGCGAATTGCGTATGCTCGAATATTCCCAGCGACTGGGGCTGCGAGCGCGCAATGTTCTTGCCCAGCAGCAGGGGTCAACCGGTCGCGCCGTGTTCGATGGCGCAATTGAGGGCGGAGCACAGGCCTTGGGTGTGCATGGAGGCATAGCGCTCGGCCATTCCGCCGATCTCGTTTCCCTTGATCGAGATGCAGTGCCCTATCTTGCGCAAGACCGATTGCTGGACGCCTGGATCTTTGCCGAGCAGGTAAAGCCGAAAACGGTTTGGGTCCGTGGACGGAAGATGGTGGAAGATGGCCGTCATGTCCGACGCGATGACATCGAGAAGCGTTTTGTCGGAGCAATGCATGCGATGGTGAAGTGAGCGGGTACCAAAGAAAAAGGGGGCCTCTGGCCCCCTTGCTGTTTATCGATGCAGCAGCCTATTTGCCGCGCTGACCCGAGAAGACGTTCAGACCCACCAGCCGATCGATCAGGATGACGATGATCGCCGAGCCGATGACCGACCAGGTCGCCACGGCGGCGATGATGGGGCGGTATTGGAACAGCAGATATTCATAAATCTTGATTGGCAGCGGCTGGAGTTCACGCGGGGTCAGGAAGATCGAGACGTTAAAATCATTCCACGAAGTGATGAAGGCGAAGAGGAAACCCGCGATCACGCCTGACTTGATCAGCGGCAGCGTAATCGAAAGGAATGTGCGCCAGGGCGGCGCGCCCACGCTGCTCGCAGCATCTTCGAGCGCCGGATTGAGCCCTTCGGTCACCGCGGTAATGGTGCGCACCGGATAGGGCATGGTGATAATGATATGGCCAATGATAAGGGCCACAATGCTCGTGATCCCGAAAACATTGAGCATCACCTGATAGAGCGCCAAGGCGAAGATGACCGAGGGGACCAAGAGCGGCCCCATAAAGGACAGGGTCAGGATGCGGGCCACAATCGGAGGCGCGCGGCGCAGCATAAGCGCCACGGGCAGGGCGAAGGCCGTCGAGAAAGTCGCCGACAATGCCGCAACGACGAAGCTCACCAGCGCTGCGGACATGAATTCCTGATCGGTGAGCGCCGCAATCATCCAATGCAGCGTCAGCGAACGGGGCGGAAAGGTCATGGTCTCCGCATTCAGCGCGGCCCCGGCCACCACGAAGAGCGGCGCGACCACGATGATGAGGCACAGAATGGCTGCCACTTCCAGACCGGTGGGCAAGCGAAGCCAGGACTTTTTTGTTTGCGTGAAGGACATTGATGACTACCTGAGCTTGCGGAAAATCTTGCTGACACCGAACAGGTAGATCGCGGTAATCACGATACTGAGGACGGTCAGGCTGATCCCGATGGCCGCGGCAAAGGGGAAATTGCCCTGAATGGCCGCCTGTTCATAAGCCATCATCCCCATCATGCGGACGCGCCCGCCGCCCATCAGCGAGGGAATGGCAAAAGCCGCTGCGTTGAGGGTGAAGGCGATCAGCGTTCCGGCAATGACGCCGGGCAGCGAGAGTGGAAAGGTGACGGAGAGGAAGGTGCGCGTCTTGCTGGCGCCCACGCTGGCCGCCGCTTCCTTGAGCGCCGGATCGATACCGGCGATAACCCCGATCAGCGGCAGAACCACATAGGGAATGGCAATCTGGGTCAGGCCGATCAGCACGCCAAGCTCGGTATACATGATGCGGACATTGGGGATACCGAACATGGCGAAGGCGCTGCTGACCGGGCCGCCATTCATGAGCAGGACATTGAGTCCGAAGACGCGGATGACGGTATTTACCGATAGCGAAACCACGACAATGCTGGTCATCCAGCCGCGATGTTTGGCGGGAAGCTCGGCGATGTAATAGGCCAGGATATAGCCAATGAACAAAGCCAGCATGGCCGAGAGAACCGACAGCTTCACCGTCGTCCAGAGCGCCGTTTCGAGATAGAACGGGTCGAGCCAGAAGCGGGCATAATGCTCCAGCGTACCCGTGATCTGTGGGGCCTGGCCGATTTCGTGGGTGGAAAGGCTCGTGCCGACCAGCCAGCCCATGGGCAGGAAGAAGAACAGAATGACGAACAGGAACGGCACATAAAGGGAGCTCTTGGCCAGAAGGGCGCCCAGGCGGCTCAGCAGGCTATCGTCAGTCCTGGGTAATGACGGCGTTAGCGACATTGATCCTGACCTCGTCTCCAGGGTTTAAGATTGTCTCGTTGGAGCGCTCCTGCAGGAACACCAATCCATCGGGATCGTGGTCGAGGGCGATGCCATAGCGCACAGACGAGCCCTCATAGATGACCTCGCGCACGGTGCCGCCCATTTCATTGGCGTTGTCGCCCGCGGCCCCCTTGTGGAGCACCATCCATTCGGGACGGATGACCAATTGGACATCGTCTCCCCTCGAGACGGCCGGACCATAGGCCTGCACCTTGGCGCCGCCCTTGAGTTCGACCCAGGAGCGATCCGCACCCAGCTCGATCACCTTGGCAGGAATGAAATTGGCGCTACCCAGAAATCCGGCGACAAAGCTGTTGGCCGGACGGGAATAGACCGTGCGGGGATCTGCCACCTGCTGGATCCGACCGGACTGCATCACCACGACCTTGTCCGACATGGAAAGCGCTTCTTCCTGATCGTGGGTCACGAACAGCATGGTCACGCCGAGCGAGCGCTGCAGGCGCTTGAGCTCGATCCGCATGTCTTCGCGCAGGCGCCGGTCGAGATTGGACAGCGGCTCATCGAGAATGATCACATCGGGATCGATGGCTAAAGCGCGGGCCATGGCGACACGCTGCTGCTGACCGCCGCTGAGTTCGCTCGGATAGCGGTCCTGCATGCCGGTCAGGCGGACCATTTCCAGCGACCGCGTGACGCGCTTGGCGATCTCTTCCCTGGGCAGCTTACGGATACGCAAGCCAAAGGCCAGAATTTCAAACACGGTCATGTGGGGCCAGAGCGCATAGTTCTGAAACACCACGCCGATATTGCGCCGGTAAGGGGGGAGGTTTGTCACCTCCCGCCCCCGAATGGACACTGTGCCTTCATCGGGGAAGATGAAGCCCCCGATCATGCGCAGTGTGGTGGTCTTGCCGCAGCCGCTCGGGCCCAGAACGGTGATAAACTCACCGTTCTGGATCTGGAGGGAAACGTCGCTCAGAATGGGCAGGTTTCCGTATTGCTTGCTGCAATTGACCAGTTCGATATCAAAGTTACCAGACATCAGCGCTGGATTTCCCTTTCCCAGCGTGCCTGCCAGTCGTCATAGACCGTGACGATATATTTCCAGTCGGCACTCTGAAGCTCGTCGATATTGTCAGCGTTCAGCATCAGGTTTTCCTGCACTTCCGGCGGCACGACAGCAGTGGTGTTGGTGGGGAAGTAGCCGAGGTCTTCAGCCATGTTGACGCCAGCTTCGGGGCTGAGCAACTGATTGACAAGACGCTGGGCCAATTCTTCGTTCGGACGACCGGCCACGACGCTGAGCGTCGAGGAGAGGGGGAAGAAGCCTTCCTTGGGAATGGAGCCGTGAATATTCACGCCTTCGTCTTCCCTCGCCCAGGCAATGCGACCGTCGGTCCACATGCTCATTGCAATCTGGTTGTTGCGGTAGAGCTCCAGATGGTCGGAATGCGAGGAAATCCAGACGTCAATATTGGCTGCGATTTTCTTGAGTTCCTCGAAACCCGCATCGGGATTGCGCTCGTCACCACCGGCCAGTTTGGCAAACAGGGTGATCAACTCGATATTTTCCGGGCGAAACCCGCGCAGGGCAATACGGCCGGCATATTCGGGATTGGCCAGATCGTACCAGGATTCGGGCGGGCTCACGACGTCCGCATTATAGGCGATGACATAGGCGCCGAAATTGGCGGCGACCACAGCATCGGAATAGACGGCCTTGGGATGGATATTGACCAGATTGGGCACCAGCTCCGGATCAAGAGCGGCGAAGGAGCCTTCGGCTTCCATACGCAGCGCAAAGACCGGATCGGAGACAATGACGTCAATTTCCTTGTTGCGGACGCGGGCGATATTGTTCGCGCCTGAACCGGGAATGATGGTGACGGTGACACCATATTCCTCTTCAAACGCCTTGACGCTTTCGGTCATGGCCTCGTCATAGGCGCCACCGAAGCCGCTGAGGATCAGCTCGGTCTGCTGGGCATGGGCTGCGCTGCCGAAAGCAACAAGCGCGGTGGTGATAAGGGCACTGGTACGGAGGCCCTGGGTCAGTCGCTTCATTTCTGGATACTCCCTTAGTGAATATATGTGTGGCGCCTCAATAGCGATCGAGACCACCCTGCCTGCCCGTTTCACGCCATGATGCCTGACAGGAGCCCCTCGCCCCTCATCGACTTCCGTGAATTGGTATATACATATAAGTCATACGACTCTTGAGTGTGCAAGATGCAAATTGCCCGGCTGCATGAAAATTGAGCATGCAGCCGGACCCGCACATCGACTAGGCCAGCTCGACCTTAAGCCAGATCAGCTCCTTGGTGTCGAAAGTGCTCTTCAGCACCTGACGGCCAACCTCGGCGAGGCGGTCGACATGTTCGGGCACGATCTCGCCCAGAACCGGGGTCGCAATGTCTTCGGTGACATCGCCATACTGGACGATGATCTTGTTGCCGGTGCCCTGCGAGTAGCGGATGCGGCCTTGGGGGGCATCACACTGGCGCTCCTTGACATGCACCGGGGCGGTGCTGACCACCGGCGCCCAGGCATACATGGATTCCCCGCTCACCACGGCATGGTCCTGGATGATGGCGAAGGGCAGAGCCTGGATGATGTCGTTGCACAGTTCGGGATTTTCGTTGACGGCCAGATAGGCGTCCACACTGATCCCGAGAGGCTCCCAGGTCATCCTGATCTTGCGCCCGTCACGTATATGAACGCGGCGGCTCAGATCAGGCTGCACCGGCGCAACCGGCTGGATATCGGCATAGAGATAGCGCTCGCCCTGGTCCCAGTGGAAGTAGTGGAAGGACCATGCGGCCAATTGGTTGGTATAGGCACAGAAGCTACGCACAGCCTCGATGGCCTCCGCGCGGGAAGCTGCATCAGGTAGGTGCTTGCGCAGGGCCAGCGCCAACTCGCCCAGCCGCGGAAAACCGCTATAGCGCAGATAATTGCTGTAGGGGTGGTCGAAGGTATCGACGAGATGGCAGAGCTGCTGCAGCGAGAAGTCTTCGTTCTCTGCCAATCCGACCAGATGATACCAAGTATACATCGAATGGTCGCGGATCATGCCATTGGCAAAGTCCCATGTGGTAAAATACTGCCCGTTGGTTCCAGCCTGATTATCGAGAGTCCCGGTTCGCATCTTGCGGATTTCGACGGGCTCCGATTTCCGCATTTCGCCGAGTTCACGCTCAATGACCTCGATGACTTCCCTCAAGCTATTATACGACATGAACTCTTCCTATGACTGCTTTTCGACGGCCCATCCGTCACGGCAACCATAGCAAGCAATCTATAATTGTATATACATATTTTCAGGCATGTGGACATGCCCAGAACCCTCCCCGCAGCCTCAATTTACCTTTTATGGCTTATAATCAATGCATTACACTCAATTTTGCCGCTCATTCTGGAATTAAACGGGCAATGCTGGCGGCACTGACGATCATACAAAAGCATACATAAGGCAAAATATGTATGGCTTTTTGTATTTTAATGCGAGAATGATGTGTCGATCAGGCTATTTTTGGTGCTTATATGTATATACCAGTAGCCGTATGGTCATAGCCAGCATGTGAAAGGAAATTGCAGATGGGCAGACTCATCGACATCAAGTGGCCGGAACTCGATATGGGCGTTGTCGCCGAACTGGCCGACGAGCTGAACCCGGAGATGTGCGAGGAATTCTGGCGCGACCTGCCGTTCAAGGTCATGCAGGCCCATCCGGTGGTGTCCGGTGAATCGCTCTATGCATGGACCCCGACCATCAGCACGGCACCAGTGCAGCAGACCATCAAGCTGTCCGATTGCAAACTGGGCGACCTGCGCTATTCGCAGAAGACCGGCAACAAGTTTTCGATCAATTACGGCAAGAGCACCGAAACGCTGGCCCAGCCTATTCTGGGCAAGGTTCTGCCCGAATATCACCACCTGCTGCCGGTCGTCGGCAAGGCGATCTGGAACAATCTCTTCTTTGCCAAGGAGCATATCTTCGTCGAGGTAAGCCCCCATGATCCTTCGGAGGCTTATACGGGCAAGGGCCGTTTCGACGACCTGACCGGGGTGGCGGCAGAATTCTACGCCGAAGCCAAGCGTATCCAGACCGTGGAGCCCGAAGATCTCCGCCGCATTCGCCTCGGCCAGATCGGCGAGACCGGCAATTACGGCCAATATTTCACCGCCTGGGATTTCGCCAATGGCATGGTGCGCGACCACATCATGTATACGGCCTTCAACTGGGTGAAATATGTGGACATGCTCTCCCACAAGGACCTGGTCGCGGTCATCGATACCGAAGATGAGCCCTATTCCGAATATCTGGGTTTTTCCGGTCTCGTGACCCTGCGTGACTTCTCGCTCAAGCTGCGGGCAGCGATCCGGGAGACCGAAGACAAGGACGAGCTGCGCACGCTGCTTCGCACCTTCGTCATGTATGGCAATCGCCTCTGCGCCTGGTCCTATCACTATTTCCCGCACCATATCGGCGTGTTCTTCGGCCGTCAGGTGCGCGGGCAGGAGCTGCCCGGACGCTTCAACCTCACTTCCTGAGGCAATTTACACGGACGGCGGAACCATCCGCCGTCCATCCGGCTCCTTATCAGTTTCATTCTGTGTGTCAGGCCGACCCTGATCGCTTGAAATTCGTCGCCAAAGGCTTTTCCAATGCTCAACACGCTCGTACCCGGCCAGGTCTCTCTCGAAACTCTTCAGGCTGTCTATGACGGCAAGATCATTCCCAGGCTCGACCCGGCCTGCATGGACAAGGTGGAGCAATCGGCCCGACGGATCGCCGAAATCCTGAGCGGGGACGAAGCCCATTACGGCATCAATACCGGCTTTGGTAAGCTGGCCAGCGTGCGCATCCCCACCGATGATGTCGAGACGCTGCAGCGCAATCTTATCCTCTCCCATTGCTGTGGCGTCGGCACACCGCTGCCCGACAATGTCGTGCGGCTGATCATGACGCTGAAGCTGATTTCGCTTGGGCGCGGGGCATCGGGCGTAAGGCCCAAGGTCATTCACGTGCTGGCGGCAATGCTGGAGAAGAACCTGCTGCCGGTCATTCCGGGTCAGGGCTCGGTCGGGGCCTCCGGCGATCTGGCGCCGCTTGCCCATATGACGGCAGCCATGATCGGGGAGGGCATGGTCAAGCTGGACGGCGATATCCTTCCGGCCAAGATCGGCCTGGCGAAAAGCGGCATCCAGCCGATCGTGCTGGCCGCCAAGGAAGGTCTGGCCATGATCAACGGCACCCAGACCTCTACCGCCCTGGCGCTTGCCGGTCTGTTCCGCGCGCATCGGGGACTGGCCGGCTCACTGATCTCGGGGGCCTTGTCCACTGACGCCGCCATGGGATCGACCGCGCCCTTCTCACATGAAATCCATGCGCTGCGCGGCCATGCAGGGCAGGCTGACACCGCGTCGGTCCTGCGCGCATTGATGGATGGCTCGGAAATCCGCGAGAGCCATGCAAAGGATGATGAGCGCGTTCAGGACCCCTATTGTCTGCGCTGCCAGCCCCAGGTCGCAGGCGCTTGTCTCGATCTTCTGCGCCAGGCCGCCAACACATTGCGCATCGAAGCCAATGCCGCCACCGACAATCCGCTGGTTCTCTCGGACGGATCGATCGTTTCGGGTGGAAATTTCCATGCCGAGCCGGTTGCCTTTGCCGCGGACCAGATCGCCATTGCCATCTGCGAAATCGGGGCCATCGCGCAACGTCGCATCGCACTGCTGGTCGACCCGACGCTGAGCTATGGATTGCCGGCTTTTCTGACGCCCAAGCCGGGTCTCAATTCCGGCTTCATGATTGCCGAAGTGACCTCTGCGGCACTGATGTCGGAGAACAAGCAGATGTCGCATCCGGCATCTGTCGATTCGACGCCGACCTCCGCCAATCAGGAGGACCATGTGTCCATGGCCTGCCACGGCGCCCGTCGCCTGATGCAGATGACGTCCAATCTCTTTGCCATTATCGGCATTGAAACCCTGAGCGCCGCGCAGGGCGTCGATCTCCGCGCGCCACTCAAGACCAGTCCGACACTGACCAGCCTGCACAATCTGGTGCGGGATGCCGTGCCCATGCTGGCCGATGATCGCTACATGGCCAATGATCTGCAGGCGGCGGCGGACCTGGTGGAATCAGGGCGGCTGGTTGCGGCAATGCCCGCCGCCTCACTGGCCGAAATCGCCCTTTGAACGAAGCGATAGCGTCTGCTCAGGACCTGCAACACGGTTTCATCCGGCCTTTCCAGCCGGATGACTTCGGCGCGGTCGCGCGGATCGTTGGTGAGAGCGCGGCGCTGGACCGGCACACAACCTATAGCTATTGGGCCAATTACCGCGTGTTCGGCTCACTGTTTCTCGTGCTTGAAAGCGAGGGACAGGTGCGCGGCTTTGCGATGAGCATTGGCCCCAATGCAGCGGGCGAGGCCCTGTTCTGGCAGATCGGCATTGCCGGGTCGCATCGGGGACAGGGATTGGGTAAAAATCTCGCCCTGACCATGATCCGCGCCATCCGCCAACAGGGTGGCAGGCGCGTTCTTGTCACTATTGCCGAGGGGAACAATGTTTCCCGAGCTTTGTTTGAAGGATGCGCCCGGGCCTGCAATACACAGCTTGCGGCTGTTGGCCCCATCCCTCGCATGGCCGATGACATTGCGGCAGAAACACTCTACGGGTTCGCCCTCGCGCCGGAGAGCAAATGATCAGGCTGGCAAACATGAATTTTCGTGTGCAAACAGGCGCAACGCAGTACAATAGGTTTCAACTTCAATTTGAAGTGGGCTTCCGGTGACCGAGTTCGAAGAAACAACAACAATGGTGGAACGGGAGGAATCAAATAGTTCATCCCCACTCTATGTTGAAATACAGCGCGATATCGAAGCCAAGATAATGACCGGCGAATGGGGGCCGGGAACGCGCATCCCATCGGAACTCGAACTGGTCCAGACCTATGGCTGCTCGCGCATGACGGTGAACAAGGCGCTGTCGAGCCTTGCCGCCGCTGGCATGATCACCCGCAAGCGCCGGGCAGGCTCCTATGTAGCGCCGCCGCGTCTCGATGAACCGCTGATGCAGATTCAGGATATCCGCACCGAGGTTCTGGCGACCGACCGCGCCTATCGCTTCGAGATTACAGAGCGCAGCCTGCGCAAGGTGGTGGATGGGGTCGATGCGCGACATGTGGGCGTGCCGATAGGGACGCGGCTGCAATTGTTCGAAGTTATGCATTACGCCGACAATCTGCCCTTCACCATGGAAACGCGGCAGGTCAATCTCGATGCGGTGCCCGAAGTGGAGCGCATGGACTTCAAGGATGAATCGCCCGGCAGCTGGCTGTTGAACAATGTGCCATTCAGCGAGGGCGAACACTCCATCCGGGCGATTTCGGCCGATCCGATCCTGGCACGGCGCCTGCAGGTGGTCGAAAATGCCGCCTGTATTTCCATTGCCCGACGCACCTGGCGGATGGACAAGCTCATCACCTTCGTGCGCCTCGTCTATCCCGGCGACCGCCACAGATTTGTCGTGCGCTTCTCGGCCGGATCGACTCTCAGCTGATGCTGCTTCGAGGCAGATAACGACTGATATTTCTAGCGGTCCGAAAACCGCAGCATATGATTGTCGAACTGAAAATCGAATTGTCGGCTCGCTCTTTCAGCGCCGGCAATACCGATCATTTCGCCCAGCCCGCTGGTGGCGACAAAACCGGACCTGTCGGCCGCCAGACCGCAGCCATTGCGCAGCGTTTCAACAAGCACCGGGCGCTTGCCCAGCGTATCCACCGCCAGAACCAGATTGCCTTCGGGCGATGAGACCGCAATGGTGTCGCCATTGGTCGAGGCAGCAACCGAGCCGACATAATTGCGCAAATCGCCCAGAATATCGGGCGGCAATTCTATAAGCCTGATCTCACCATCCACGCTGGCATAGCCCAGCAATTGCGGGTTTTCGTTCGAGCGGCCAGGCATTCACCCGGCCTTCCTATTCATCAACGATGGGATTGCCGAAGCGGAAGGCTTCAATTTGCTGATCGGGCCGGATTGGCAATCAGGGCTTGTTAAGCCAATCCATCGAGCTAATCCTCCAGTGATCGCACAAATATGAGTATGCTTATCAATTTTAAATTGCAACTGGGATCGATGCTTTCAGATCGGCCTCCATCACCTGATGCCAATGCAGGCAAGGGCATGGTCAGCGCCCGCCAGGCGCAGCCTCAGGGGCCTTACGGCACGGCTTTCGCGCCGGTCATAAAGGCTACGGCGTCGGACATGGTATAATCCTTGGGATCGATGACACAGAGGCGGCGACCGAGGCGATGCACATGGATGCGGTTCGCCACCTCGAATACATGCGGCATGTTGTGGCTGATGAGAATGATCGGAATGCCCCGCTCACGGACATCCTGAATAAGATCAAGAACACGGCGCGATTCCTTGACCCCCAGGGCCGCGGTGGGTTCGTCGAGAATAACCACCTTGGAGCCAAAGGCGGCGGCGCGGGCCACGGCGACGCCCTGTCGCTGGCCACCGGACAGGGTTTCGACCGCCTGATTGATATTCTGAATGGTCATCAGCCCCAGTTCGGAGAGCTTTTCACGGGCAATGCGCTCCATGGCGGCGCGATCGAGCTGGCGCAGAACCTTGCCCATGAAGCCCGGCTTTCGCAGCTCGCGCCCCATGAACATATTGTCGGCGATGGACAGCGCCGGGGACATGGCCAGCGTCTGGTAGACCGTTTCGACGCCCGCCAGACGGGCATCGATGGGCGAGGAAAACTCGACCTTTTTGCCTTCGAGGAAGATATCGCCACTATCGGGGCGGATGGCACCTGACAAGGTCTTGATCAGCGATGATTTACCCGCGCCATTGTCACCGATAACGGCGAGTATCTCGCCCGGCATGAGGTCGAAGTCGCAATTGTCGAGCGCGGTGACACGGCCATAGCGCTTGTTGAGATTGTGCGCGGCAAGAATGGGTTGCATCAGGCAGACACCTTTCTGATCCATTGATCAATGGCCACGGCGGCGATGATAAGCGCGCCGATCAGGAGATAGGTCCATTGCGCATCGGCCCCGAGCAGGCGCAGGCCAAGCGAGAAAACGCCGACGATGAGCGCGCCGAAGAACATGCCCAGAATGGAGCCGCGACCACCGAACAGCGAAATGCCGCCGATCACCACGGCGGTGATGGATTCGATATTGGCCGATTGCCCCGATGTGGGCGAGACGGAGCCGATGCGTCCGATCAGCACCCAGCCGGCAAAGGCGCAGATAAGGCCGGAGAGCATATAGACCGAGATGAGAATGCGCTTGGTATTGACGCCGGACAGCTCGGCAGCATCGGGATCGTCACCGACCGCATAGACATGCCGACCCCAGGCGGTGTGCTTGAGCACATAGGCGAGAACCAGCACCAGCACGATGAAGAAGATGACGCCATAGGTGAAGACCGCGCCCCCTATGGTGAAGGACTTGCCGAAAAACTGCAGCAATGGCGCCTGGGTTTCGATCTCCTGGGCGCGGATTGTTTCATTGCCGGAATACAGAAAATTGGTGGCGAGAGCGATCTGCCAGATGCCGAGCGTCACAATGAAGGGCGGCAGCTTGATCCTGGCGATAAGCCAGCCATTGATGAAGCCGATAAAGGTGCCGATCACCAGGCCGCAGGCGATTGCCACCGCTGGCGGCAGGCCCAGCTTGAAGGTGAACTGGCCCATGATTACCGAACTCAGCACCATGATGGCGCCCACCGACAGATCGATGCCGGCTGTCAGAATGACCAGAGACTGCGCCGCACCAACGATGCCGACAATGGCCACCTGCTGGAGAATGAGGGTCATGGCGAAAGACGAGAAGAATTTCGTGCCCAGAAGCGCGCCAAAAACAATGATCGACAGGATGAGGACGATCAGGGGCACCAGAGCCGGATTGGAATGCAGCGCATGTTGCACACGCGACAACAAGGTCACCTGGTGATCAAAACTGGCGATGGATTCCGGGCGTTTGACAAGGCCGCTTTCGGCCTCGGATTGGTTCGGCATAGGCGCACCTCCCTCATTTGCCATTCGATGGCAGGGACGGGTACGCGCCCGCCCCTGCCAATATCATAGACTATTAGTCCGGGATCAGCCCCAGCAGAGTTCAGCGCCTTTGACGGTGTCGATGGAGTCGACGCCATCGACCGGCTCATCGGTGACGAGGGTAACGCCGGTATCGAAGAAGTCCTTGCCATCGGTGGGCTGCGGTGCAGTGCCACTATCGGCCCAGGCCTTGATGGCTTCGACGCCCAGCGCCGCCATCTGCAATGGATATTGCTGGGACGTGGCGCCGATGACCCCATCCTTGACATTGGCGACGCCGGGGCAACCGCCATCGACCGATACGATCAGCACATCATTTTCGCGGCCGAAAGACTTCAGCGCTTCATAGGCACCGGCAGCCGAAGGCTCGTTGATCGTATAGACCACATTGATCGAGGGGTCCTTGGTCATGAGGTTTTCCATGGCCTTGCGGCCACCTTCCTCATTGCCGGAGGTGATGTCGTGCCCGACGATACGCGCATCGGTTTCATCGCCCCATTTGTTCGGATCGCCCAGATCGATGCCAAACCCCTGCAGGAAACCCTGGTTGCGCAACACGTCCACGGTGGGCTGGGTGATATTGAGATTGAGCAGGGCGATGCGGGCATTTGCGGCTTCAGCACCAAGCTTGCCGGCGGCCCATTTGCCAATCAGTTCGCCAGCGATGAAGTTATCGGTGGCAAAGGTGGCGTCGGCAGCATCAGCAGGCGTCAGCGGGGTATCGAGCGCAATCACGACAAGACCGGCGTCACGCGCCTGCTGTACGGACCGGACGATGGCGGAGGTGTCTGACGCAGTGATCAGAATGCCGCTGGCGCCATCGGCAATGCAGGTCTCGATAGCGGCGACCTGGGTTTCGTGGTCGCCATCGATGCGTCCGGCATAGGATTTCAGCGACACACCAAGCTCGGCGGCCTTGGCTTCGGCGCCTTCCTTCATCTTGACGAAGAAAGGATTGGTGTCGGTTTTGGTAATGAGACAGGCACTGACATCCTGCGCCATGGCAGCGGTTGACATGGTGGCAAGGCACAAGGCCGCGCCTGCAAGCAGCTTCTTCATTGATCTCTCCCTTTTCCGGCACGGACCAACAGGCTCCTCCGCCTCATCAGTCGCCGGGTTGTCTGATTGAACGGCCCTAGCGTGGCGAGGAAATGGCCATGCGTCAATATATAAATCTCATTTATTTATTAATTGGCTTTGGACTATCTTCCACGACGCAAAAGCCTTCACTATGGTGCCCGGCATGGAGAACGCAGTTATCAGATCGCTGAGCGGGGGCGTGAATCAGAGCGGGGTGCGCGACTATAATGAGCGCCTGCTTCTGACGCTTCTGCAGCGCAATGGCCCGACGGCGGGAAGCGACCTGGCGCGGCTCGCAAACCTTTCTCCGCAAACAGTTTCCATCATTTTGCGTGAGATGGAGGCCGAGGGGCTATTGACGCGTGGCGCGCCGGTCAAAGGCAAGGTCGGCAAGCCCTCCATTCCGATGAGTTTGGCCGAAAATGGCGCCCTGTCTTTCGGGGTTAAAATCGGTCGCCGCAGTGCTGTTCTGCTGCTTGCCGATTTCCGCGGCGAGGTCCGCCACGAGCTTCAATTCACCTATAAATATCCCCTGCCCGAACCGATCTTTGCATTTTTGCGCGAGGGACTCGCAACGATTCTTGCCAAATGCAGTCCCGGTGAGCGCAAGCGAATCTGCGGCATCGGCATCGGCACGCCGTTTGAGCTCTGGCGCTGGAACGAATTGGTCGGCGCACCAGCCGAGGATTTCATCGGCTGGAAGGATGTCGACTTCGTTTCCGAACTCAAGTCTTTCACCGACCTGCCGGTCAGTGTGGTCAATGATGCCACCGCCGGTTGTCAGGCCGAGCATATTTATGGGCGCGGCAAGGAATTTCGTGACTACGCCTATTTCTTCATCGGCGCCTTTATCGGCGGCGGCATCGTGCTCAATCACTCGGTTTATCAGGGCTATCAGGGCAATGCCGGCGCGTTAGGCTCGTTGCGCAGTTTTGGCCCGCAGGGCGAAAGCCAGCAATTGATCGACACGGCTTCAATTCACCTGCTGGAAACACGGCTTGCCGAAAACGGCATCGATCCGCAGGAATTGTGGGACCAACCGCAGGACTGGAGCCGTGTTTCCCGTCTGGTTGAGCCCTGGCTGGGCCGCACGGCACAGGAGCTGGCGCGCGCCAGCCTCTCGGTCTGCGCGGTCATCGATTTTGAAGCTATCGTCATCGACGGCGCATTCCCCACCGACGTCAAACATGAACTGGTGGAGCGTACGCGCCGCTATCTCGTCAATCAGGACATGCGCGGACTGATTGCACCAAGGATCGAAGCCGGCGCGGTGGGCGGAAATGCGCGCGCGATCGGCGCTGCCGCAAGTCCCCTGTTTGAGCGTTATTTCATGAATGGCGGCACCAAACTCTGACACCACGGAGCTGCGCTTGCTTTTCACCGCATGGGGACGTACCCGATTGTGCCTAGCAACGCCTGAGAGGCCATAAGATGAAGGTACTCGTTACTGGAGCTGCAGGGTTTATCGGCTATCACGTGGCCGAGCGGCTGCTGGCGCGTGGCGATAGTGTCGTTGGTTTCGACGTGGTCGACGACTATTACGACCCTTCGCTTAAAGAGGCCCGGCTGGAGCGCCTCAGAGGCCACGGGCAGAATTTCTCGTTTATCCGGGCCAATCTGGCGGATCGGGCTGCGGTAGAAGCCTGCTTTGCCGCACACAGCTTTGACAAGGTCATCCATCTGGCCGCGCAGGCCGGCGTGCGCTACAGCCTTGAAAATCCACATGCCTATGTGGAATCCAATCTGGTCGGTTTTACCAATGTGCTGGAGGGATGCCGACACAGCGGCGTGGGGCATTTGTGCTATGCCTCCACCTCCAGCGTTTATGGCGCCAATAGCAAAATGCCGTATTCCGAGCATGATGGCGCCGATCATCCACTGCAATTTTACGCGGCCACCAAACGCGCCAACGAGTTGATGGCCCATAGCTATAGCCATCTGTTCCAATTGCCGACCACCGGCCTGCGTTTCTTTACCGTCTATGGGCCCTGGGGCCGTCCCGACATGGCCCTGTTCACCTTTACCAGGGCCATTCTGGCAGGCGAGCCGATCAAGCTGTTCAATGGCGGCGATCACGTCCGCGACTTCACCTATATTGACGATATTGCCGAGGGCGTGGTCCGCGCGTCGGACAGTCCTGCCACCCCCGACCCCAACTGGGATGCCAGCACGCCGGATCCTGCATCGAGCAATGCACCATTCCGTATTTTCAATATCGGCAATACCGGCCCCACGCCTTTGATCGATTACGTAGCCGCCATTGAGGAGGCGCTGGGCAAGACGGCAATCCGTGAATTTTTGCCGATGCAGCCGGGCGACATGCCCAATACCTTTGCCGATATTTCCCAATTGCAGGCCGCCACCGGCTTTCGCCCCGATACGCCCGTCAGGGAAGGGGTGCGCCGCTTCGTCGATTGGTACCGGCAGTTTTATCAGGTCTAGATGTGGCGGAACCGGCCCTAAGGCCGGTTCCTGTATGAGCGCGCTGCGCTGGCTTTAGATATCGACCTCATCATCGCCGAGCCCGTCGACTTCGGCAGCAGCGCGGCGGAGAATTTCCGCAGCGCGGCGCTGTTGCTTATCATTGCCCTTGCGGGCCTTTTTGAGCGCCAGTTTCAGGGCCTTGCGCGCCGCTTCCAGCTCGGGAATAGCGTCATGCATGGGTCGGTCCTGTTCGGTCGTGGCGCGTTCGCCCCAAAAGGGCGGCACATTGCCATCTTCGGGCCGGTTCTCATTGCCGAAGGGGAAGTCGGCACGGACGAATTCGCGGAACCGGTTCATCTGCTCGCCGGTCCGGGCGAGGAAGTCCAGCGTCGTGGCGACGCCATCGCGGTTCGCGTCCAGATGCGCCCTGCCCTCATCGGTGATGGTGTAAAGCTTCTTGTTGCCATCGGCAGAGGAGGTCACATAACCGGCCTCTTCCAAAAAGGTCAGTGCCGGATAGACGATGCCGGGGCTGGGCGAATAGACCCCGTTGGAGCGTTCTTCCACCGCCTTGATCAGATCATAGCCGTGCCGGGGCTGCTGCTCGATGAAATAGAGCGCCACAAGGCGCAGGTCACCCGAGGCCAACATACGACCGACCCGGACATTGCCGCCCCAATTGCCGAATTCGTCATCGGCCATGCGCTGCATGCGGCCCCAGCCGCGCCGCGCCATCTGCTCGAACTTGCGCCAGTTCGGCTCGCCGTCTTTCCAATAGCTCATGATGTATCTCCAGATATATCGTAAAAGCCCTTCGCCGCCTAAAATCGGGAGATCACGTTCGGGTTTCAAGATATATCTTGGAATAATCTGAGGCACGAAACAAAACACCCCCGGACCTATGGTCCGAGGGTGCGCAATTCAGCGAGCCGATTAAGATCAGGCTGTCAGGCTGCCATGCGCCGCGGGCTTGTTGTCGCGGTCAAATTCGCCATGGCGGCGGAAGCGCCACATATAGGTGGGCAGAACCTCGTCCATCGACTGCGGCGCAATGCCGAAGGCAGCAAAGGTCCGCTTGTCCTTCTTGGCCTCGTCGGAGACGACATTATCGATGGCCAGCAGTTCGACCTGATCGCCGGTGACCAGTGGCTTGAAGGGCAGGATACCCAGAATGGCGGCGCCAAACTTGGCAATGCCTGCCGGGAAAGGCACCAGCGGGCGTTTGCGGCCGGCTTCGCGCAGGATGCGCTCCATCAGCGCCTTGTGGCTTTCCACATCCGGGCCACCCAGCTCGTAAATGCGACCGGTCTTGACCTCACCCTCGGCCGCCTTGGCGATGGCCTCGGCCACATCACCGACATAAACCGGCTGGAACAGCGTTTTGCCCGAGATCAGCGGCATGATGGGGAACATGCGGGCCAGCGTGCCCATGAGGTTGAAGAAGCCATCGCCCTGACCAAACAGGATCGAGGGCCGCAGCACCACAGCATTGGGGAAGGCCTCCAGCACCGCCGCCTCGCCCGCAAGCTTGGACGACGCATAGGCGCTGACCTCAGCCGCCTTGTCGATACCCAGCGCGGAGACATGCACCAGAGCGGAAACGCCGGCGGCCTGAGCTGCGCGTGCTACCAGAGCCGCGCCCTGATTATGCACGGCATCGAAGCGCTGCTTGCCACGCTCGAAACCGATGCCCACCAGATTGATGACGATATCGGCCCCGGCTACGGCGCGCTGCACCGAGGCCTCATTGCGCAGATTGGCCTGAATAGGCATGACCTGACCAACGGTGCCGAACATGCGGGTTTCGCCCGCCAGATCGGGGCGGCGCACGGCGACGCGGATACGATAGCCCTTGCGCGCCAGCAATTGCACCAGATGCGTGCCGACAAATCCCGACCCACCGAAAATGGTGACGAGCTTGGTGACATTGCGATCCATCTTGGGGCTCCAGATCAGGCTTGATTGTCTCTGCCGCTTCTAGCGCAAGCGCCTTGCCTCTGTCGAGCCTTGCGGGGCTTTTGACGCTGCGACGAAAACTTCTGTGCCGGGGAAAGAATGCGCATTGACAATATCATGACGGCACCCTAGTTACTCGCCCGTCGCCCAGATGGCGGAATTGGTAGACGCGCACGGTTCAGGTCCGTGTGCCGCAAGGCGTGAAGGTTCGAGTCCTTTTCTGGGCACCAATTTCAAAAACCCCGTAGCCGCAAGGCCGCGGGGTTTTTTGTTGCGCTGATCGGGATTGACCGAAAAGTAAGGGCTTGGCCTTAGCTCTTGAGGCCCTTTCGCCGGAGAAACGCCATGAGCTATGTGCAAAGCATTTTGCAGCCCGAAGAACAGGTGCTGGCGACAGGCAAGATGCACTGGATTATCTATGTGCGCGGCGCTCTCATCCTGATCGCGGGCCTTGCCATCCTCCTGATCCCGCTTCCCGAGGACCTGCGTTTTCTTGTGCAGGTCGCGGGGATTGGCGTCATGGTGGTGGCGCTGGTCTTGCTGGTCGGTGCCTGGATCGAGCAGGTCACCACAGAAATCGCGGTCACCAATCGCCGGGTGATCCAGAAACGCGGGCTTATTCGGCGCACGACCGGCGAGATGAACATGGACAAGGTGGAATCAGTCCATGTCGACCAGACCATTCCGGGCCGCATTTTCGACTACGGCACCATCGCGGTGCGGGGCACTGGCTCGGGCATTGAGGGCCTGCACCATATTGCGCGACCGCTTGAGGTGCGCAGCGCCATTCTGGTGCGCTGAGCTATAGTTTGCGCCGCCTGCCGCCGCGCCAGGAGGCGACGACGCCCACCAGCATACCGGCCAGGATGGCGATGATGAACGGAAAATGCCGCACCTGCGCAAAGA